>JACCDZ011091475.1_pt1 | contig 56359 bp, 59 predicted proteins | sample 7449551 | NCBI WGS metagenome assembly JACCDZ01 (sample SAMN15323452, study PRJNA562643) | freshwater metagenome | isolation source: river surface water | place: USA:Blue River Watershed | collected 2017-08-18 | reverse complement strand
CGTGAGATGGTGAGGTTTTCCAACAGGACCCGAGGTGTTGAAGGAAAGTACAACTCTCTGCCCATCATCGGGGTGTCGCCTTGAGCGGGGCCATGACCAGCGACCAACTGGACGGTCATGCCGGGCAGATCCACTCTCTTTGTATAAGAGTACGTGAGGTACATCATGCCATCGCTTGGCACCCCGCCGTGGAAGGCGCTGCGCGGCCCCATGACAGCTTTAGGGTAGAGCGCTGCCAGGATACGGATGCGTTCGCGGGCAATCAAGGCGGGCCATGCTTCCTCGGGAAGACTTGTCACCACGCCCGCAGCGATGCGCTTGAGGGCCCCCTCTCGCAACCGACGCTGGGTCGCTCTGATCTGCGCTGGAGAGAGCTCAACGTATAGCAAAAGGGAGTCGTCGGGTGTCGGCATTTTTTGTGCTGAAGCTTCGTTTAGAACTGAAATGTTGCTTTTGTTTGTTTTAAAGACTGATCTTGTCGCTATTTTTGAAATAACAACAATAGAGGCTTGTGTCGCTTTTCTTTGATTACATTTGTGCGCGACCGGTATTTTGTCGCTGTTATTTTAGCAAAAATTATGATTTGTCGCTAATTTTAATTTATAAAGCGACGCGCAGGAGCTTTTTAATTTGAGAAGCCTATCTCAAATTGCCCAGCAAATCGTTAGGTAAGCTCCTAACTTACTCACTGCTTGTTGGGTTTAATAAAAATTTGCAGCTTTCGTCTTTCAGTGAGCAGCATCGGGAAGCTGATTGTCCATTCCCCAAGGGGTATAGGTTGAGACTGTTCTAGTGGACGCATTTTTGAGAGTTCATGCATCCATCGCTAGTAAGATGAACACAGAAATCCGTCTAACCGGCAAGTATTCTGACCAGACCTACATCAGGAGCTTCAAATGTGCGCATATGTGATTTTCGACGTCGAAATCCGCGACATGTCCAAGTATCAGGAATTCATGAAGGGAGTGAAGCCCGCACTTGATGCTGCTGGTGCGCGCTACCTCGCTCGCGGGGGTGCTCACAAGGTGTACGAAGGTGACTGGAAGCCTCGGCGAATCGTGATCCTTGAGTTCCCGTCGGTTGCCGAGTGGGAGGCGTTCTACACTGGGCCTGTTTACCAAGGGCTTAAAGAAATTCGAGATGAATGCAGCTCTGCAAGACTCGTTTCAGTCGAGGGCATTGAGCCGTAACTTGCCAATGAACGATCAGTAATGCCTCGCTCAAAAGTTTCGCTTTTGCTTTTCTAAGTAGCCGATCGGTTGCTATGTGTCGGGTAAAGACGGTCGACGTTGAGTGACTCAGTCCGGCCAATTCTGTTGAAAAACTCCAACTTGTGGAGCGATGGCATAGGCAGCAAGAAATCGTTGTGAAATAGGAGTAATAAGCTCGGCTTGTCTTAGGACTGGCCGGGCTCTTTTTTTGTCTATTCGCCACAGGCCTCGTTTTTGACTGCAACCGGCCAGATCCGGTCATTGACCAATGTCTGCAGTCTGGAGTCCCAATTGGCTGCTTGGCGTCCGAAAGGCGAGCGCCCGGTTAAGGGCATTCTTGCAGCGAAAGCTGCCCGTCAGTCCAGCGCTCATCCGAAGGGTTTCGGTCGTGTCAGTTCTTGAGTGGGTCAAAGCTTTCGGATGCGCTGAATAAGTACCGATTCTTTGCAGATGACTGTCATAAGGCGTTGATTTACAACGGTCTGAATTTCGCACATTTGACTTGTTCAGCGTAGCCTTTCATGCAAATCGACCCGGTCGAGCACATCGACCACCAGTTTCTTGAGAAGTAAGCGCGGTGCCACGCCCACCTTACCGCCAAGCCCGCCAGCCACAGCGCGGGCCAAGATCTCGATATAAGCATCATCGACCACGGCGCGCAAGCGAATCTCATTGGGCTGCGTTTCCGCACAAATACCACGTAGCCGCTTACCTATCCCGCTGAATGCGGCCTCCGCTTCCGAAATGCGTGTTGCCACGAGATTCCCCCTGATTGACATCGTTACCCTCAACGACGTCGTTGCCGATTTTGAAAAAGCTGTAGCGAAGGTCATGAACTCACAGGAGACGAAGGAGTTTGCGACGCGCACGGGCTGGCAACTGATGCCCCTGGCCAGTGCCGCAATGCAGAAGTACCAGTTGCGCGAAGTGTCGCTCTACCGCGACTTGGTCAAGCAGGCCGGCTTGAAATAGTCCGCATCGCCGGCCCCTTACTTCCGGAAGGGGCCGGTGGTATCGCGCTGGATCAGCTGAATCGGAAGTATGTCCAGCGTGGCAGGCGAGAATCTGTCGCCCCGCATCCGCTCCACGAGCCGCCTCGCCGCAGTTCGTGCCATGGCTTCAACCGGCTGACGAATCGTCGTCAATGCCAGCAACGGAGAACCAGCCAAGGGAATGTCATCGAAGCCGATCACCGACAGCTGCCGGGGCACCGCAACGCCGCGGCGCTTCGCAGCATCGAGAACGCCCATGGCAATCGTGTCGTTGCCCGCGATGATGGCCGACACGGGCTTGGGCTGCGCAAGCAGCGACACGGTGCTGGAGTACCCGCTTTCGGTGGTGTACTCGCCGAAGATGATCGGCACGTCCTTGCGCGGGATGCCGTGCTTCTCGAGCCATTGCAGCGCCCCTTCGGCGCGGTCACGGCTGGTCGAGGTGTCGCGCGGTCCCATCACTATGCCGATGCTCCGGTGCCCGAGCTCATGAAGGTGGCGCGCCGCTTCCGCCGCGGCATGGCTGTTGTCGATCTCGACAGTGTCGACACCGGGTTCGTCGACGGAACGGACGACGAGCACGAGCGGAATGCCACGCCGCTTGAGTTCCGCGACCACGGGCGAGTCGAGCGAGGCCGTCGCAAAGATGAGCCCGTCGAGAAAGCCGTCAATCAGCGGCCGCAGGGTCTGCAGGCTGCTCGCTTCGTTCATGGAGTCGATGATGAGCGTGACGTGGTAGCCGGACTCGCGCAATTCGTCGTGCAGATGCTCCAGGAGAACCGTCATAAACCGGTTGTGCAGCGCGCCGATCACAAGGCCGACGATCTTCGTTGCCGACTTTCTGACCTTGCGACCTTGAGTGGGTAGGCGATAGCCCAGCTCGCTGGCGGCAGCTTGCACCATGTCTCGCGTGCCTGAACTGATGGACGTATTGCCTGATAGCGCACGCGATACCGTGGAGGTGGAAACGCCTGTGCGTTGCGCAACATCTTCAAGCGTGGTGGAGGTTGGCGTTGCTGCGGCTGGGTGGGCTGTCAGGGATTTCATAAGTAACTTTTATGGTAGGGTTAACCATGAATGTTTGCGCAACACTTGCGCAAAGTGATAGTGCAAACTGTACACATCTTGCGTGAAATTGCAAAGAAAATTCCCAACCACGATCCATCCGGAGTAACACACATGGCTCGCTATCTCAAAGAAGGCCGCACGGCAGAACAGTCCGCTCAGGACGCAGCTCAAGTGCAGGCAACTGTCCGCACAATCCTCTCCGACATCGAGGAGCGCGGCGATGCTTCCCTGTTGGAACTGTCCACAAAGTTCGACAACTGGTCGCCCGAGAGCTTCCGTTTGACGGACGCCGAAATCGATGCTTGCGTCAAGCAACTAACGCCTGGGCAGCTTGACGACATCCGCTTTGCGCAAAAGCAGATCCGCAATTTTGCGCAACATCAGAAGGATACCTTGCACGATCTGGAGGTTGAAACCTTGCCCGGCATCATTCTGGGCCACAGGAACATGCCCGTCGAAAGCGTGGCCTGCTACGTGCCTGGCGGAAAGTTTCCGCTGGTTGCGTCGGCCCACATGGGCGTGGTAACGGCCAAGGTCGCTGGCGTGTCGCGCATCGCCGCCTCGTCCCCGCCAGTGGGCGGAAAGCCCGCGCCCGCGGTGGTGGCCGCCATGCACCTGGGCGGCGCTGACGAGATCTACACGCTTGGCGGCGTGCAGGCGATCGGTGCTTTCGCATTGGGGACTGAACGCATCCGACCGGTGACGATGGTGGTCGGTCCGGGCAATTCCTTCGTTGCAGAAGCAAAGCGGCAATTGTTCGGCCGGATCGGCATCGACCTCATCGCCGGTCCCTCTGAGACCCTCATCATTGCCGACGACACGGTCGATGCCGAGTTGTGCGCCACCGACTTGCTGGGTCAGGCCGAGCACGGCTTCAACACGCCGGCCATTCTCCTCACCAACTCCGAGAAGCTGGCGTATGCCACCATCGCCGAAGTCGAGCGCCTGCTGAAAATCCTTCCGACGGCCAATACTGCCGGCGTGTCCTGGCGCGACTACGGGCAGGTGATCGTCTGCGACTCCTACGAGGAAATGGTGACGGAGGCCGACCGCATCTCCAGCGAGCATGTCCAGGTCATGACGCGCGACCCGGATTACTTCCTGAAGAATATGCGCAACTATGGCGCCCTGTTCCTCGGCGCGCGCACGAACGTGGCGTACGGCGACAAGGTTATCGGCACCAACCACACGCTGCCAACCGGCAAGGCCGCCAGGTACACGGGTGGGCTGTGGGTCGGCAAGTTCATCAAGACCTGCACCTACCAGAAAGTGTTGACCGACGAAGCCTCCGCGATGATCGGCCGCTATTGCTCGCGCCTTTGTGCGATCGAAGGCATGACCGCCCATGGCGAGCAGGCAAACATCCGGGTGCGCCGGTATGGCAACGAAAGCGTTCCCTACGCCGGCGTCGCCGCCTGACTACGCAACACCCCAAGAACACGGAGACAAGATTCATGGAACTCACACACAAGGATGTCGCCAGCATTCTCGCCATCATCGACGGCGCCCAGCATTTGGATGAAATCGAACTCACGTTCTCGGGCCTCCGGCTGCACGTGCGGCGCGGCTCGGCCGGTGACGGCGGTGCGAGGTTCGCGCAGTCTGCGCCAGCAGCAGTTCCCCAAGTGCAAGCGCAACCGCAACCGCAAGCCGCGGTGCAAGCTGCGCCGGCGCCGCTCGTTGCAGCGCAAGCCGCCGAAGGTGAAGTCATCATCCGCGCTCCCATGCTCGGTACCTTCTACCGCGCGTCATCTCCCGGCGAGAAGGCCTTTGTCGAAGTCGGCCAGAAGGTGAAGGCGCACGACAGCGTCGGCGTCATCGAAGTGATGAAGCTTTTCAACTCGATCCAGGCCGGCGTCGATGGCACCGTGGTGAGGATCGAAGTGGAAAACGCCAGCCTGGTCGAGTTCGACCAAGCACTTATCGTCATTGCAAAGGACTGAAGCAGCCATGTCCAAGCCACCTTTCAAGCGCATATTCATCGCCAACCGTGGCGAAATTGCGGTGCGAATCATCAGGGCATGCCAGTCCCTCGGGATCGAAAGCGTGGTCGCCGTTTCCACGGCCGACCGGGACAGCCTGGCGGCGCAGATGGCGACCCGCGCCATATGCATTGGCCCGGCAGCCGCTTCGCTTAGCTATCTGAAGCCTGAGGCGCTGGTCACGGCCGCGCTGGGCACGGGCTGCGAGGCCGTGCATCCGGGCTACGGATTTTTGTCGGAACGCGCCTCCTTCTCGCGTCTGTGCAGCGAATCCGGCCTCGTTTTCATCGGGCCTTCGCCAGAGGCCATCGAATCCATGGGCGACAAGCTAACCGCCGTGCGCCTTGCAGATGCCGCAAAGGTGCCCAGAGTGCCTGGCTCGGATAAGGTGACTTCAAAAGAAGTGGCTGAACGCGAAGCGAAACGCATCGGCTACCCCTTCCTGTTCAAGGCCAGCGCGGGCGGTGGCGGCCGCGGCATGCGCCTCGTGCGAAACAGCGCGGAGCTCGCGCCGGCCATGGAATCCGCCACCGCCGAAGCGCAAGCAGCCTTTGGCGACTCGACCCTGTACATGGAGAAGTACATCGAGAGCGCCCGCCACATCGAGATCCAGATCCTGGCTGACGCGCATGGCAACGTGATTCACCTCGGCGAGCGCGATTGCTCGACGCAGCGCCGGCACCAGAAGCTGATCGAGGAAGCGCCGTCGCCCTTTATCTCGGACGAGGTGCGCAAGACGCTGTCAGAGGCGGCGGTCCGGCTGGCTCAGCGGGTCGACTACCGCGGCGCGGGCACGGTCGAATTCGTCTATGACGAGCAGACGGGCAAAGCGTACTTCCTTGAGATGAATACGCGCATTCAGGTCGAGCACCCTGTAACAGAAATGGTGACGGGGCGGGACCTGGTCGTCGAGCAAATCCGCATCGCGGCGGGTGAGCCCATCTCGTTCTCGCAGGAAGAAGTGAAGGTCACCGGGCACGCCATCGAATGCCGAATCAACGCGGAAGACGCCGCGCGCAATTTCGCGCCGGGGCCCGGCCGCATCACCGAATGGAACGCACCGGGCGAGAAGGGGGTGCGCGTGGATAGCCACTGCTATTCCGGCTACCTGGTTCCGCCTTATTACGATTCGCTTCTGGCAAAGCTGATCGTGCATGCTGAAGACCGGGACGCCACGGTCAAAAAGATGCTCGGTTCGCTGAAGCAGTTCGTCGTGCGCGGTGTGCCGACCACGATCGGCTTCCACCATGAGGTTCTGAGCCACGACGATTTCAGGGCAGGACGCGTTAACACCCGTTGGGTCGAGGAAAAATTCTTCCCCTCGCGCGCAACAGGCCACAAAGGATAAAAGCATGACCGCAAAAAGTATCGGCGTCGTCGACACAACGTTGAGGGACGCGCACCAGTGCCTGTGGGCGACGCGCATGACAACCGCGCACATGCTGCCCATCGCCGACATGATGGACAACATCGGCTTCGAACGCATCGACCTCGCCGGAACCATCCAGTTCGACGTGTGCGTGAGGTTCCTCAAGGAAGACCCGTGGGAGCGGATGCGCCTCATGCGCAAGAAGCTCATCAAGACGCCGATGAGCGCCTTCACGCGTTCCAAAAGCATCATGAGTTTTGACTTCGTTCCCGACGACATCGTCGAGCTCTGGGTCGAGCGGCTGGTCGCCAACGGCTTTCGCGAAGTGGGCACCTTCGATGGCCTGAACGACGTGGATAACATGCTCGTCACCATCAACGCCGCGCGCAAACTCGGCGTGCGCGCCATTGGCGCGGTCGCTTATGGCCTGTCTCCCGTGCACACCGACGAAGTGTATGTACGGACGGTGACCGATCTCGTCAAGCGCGGCAAGGTCGATGCCATCTGGCTCAAGGACGCCGGCGGCCTGCTGACGGTCGACCGCATCCGCACCCTCGTTCCCGCGCTGAAGGCGGCAATCGGGAATGTGCCGCTCGAACTGCACAGCCATTGCATGACCGGCATCGCGCCGCTCATGTACCTGGAGGGCATCAAGGCCGGCGCTGACTGCGTGCACACCTCCATCGCTCCGCTTGCCAACGGCGCGGCGCAGCCGGCGACGCAGAGCACAGTCAGGAACCTGCGTGCGTTGGGCTACCGCGTGGATCTGGACGACGCGCTGATCGACCGCGTAGGCGAGCACTTCCGGCGTGTTGCCGAGCATGAGCACAAACCCCTGGGCCAAGTGCAGGAATACGACGCCTTCCACTATGAGCATCAACTGCCCGGCGGCATGCTTGCCAACTTCAAGGTTCAGCTCGCCGAGATCGGCATGTCTCACAAGTTCCAGGAGGTGCTGGAGGAGTGCGCGCGTGTTCGCAAGGAACTGGGCTATCCGATCCTGATCACGCCGTTTGCCCAGTTCGTGGGCACCCAGGCGGTGCTCAACGTGGTCCACGGCGAGCGCTACACAGTCGTGCCCGACGAGGTGAAGAAGTACGCGCTTGGCTACTACGGAAAGCTGCTGGCTCCCGTCGAGCCGGAGGTCATGGACAAGATTGTGTCCAACGGATCGCCCAAAATCCCGCTGCAGCGTGTGCCGCTGGAGCCTGCCGTGGACAAGCTGCGCAAGCAGTACCCCGGCATGAGCGACGACGAGAGGGTGCTCAGGTTCATGTACGCTGGCAACCAGGTGGACAGCATGCTCGCCGCCGGTCCCATGAGGACTGACTACGAGTTCGAGGCGCCGCTCGTGAAGCTGGTGCGCGAACTGGCTGCACGCCGCATCACCAAGGTCTATCTCGGTTCGGATGCCGGCTGACCGCAGAAAACTTTTAACACCTGAAGTCAAACGCTTCGATATTGGAGACATTAAAAAAATGAATCCCGCATATGAGTTCAAGGGAACAATCGGCAAGACCTACAAGGATTCTGTTCCGTGGTGGCCTGACAAGGTTGCGCCGCCGGCGGGCGCACCCAACGTTGTGTTTGTGGTGCTGGACGATGTGGGCTACTCCGACATCGGGTGCTACGGGTCCGAGATTGCAACGCCGCGCATGGATGAACTGGCCGCCAAGGGCGCGCGCTACTCCAACTTTCATGTGACGTCGATGTGCTCGCCAACCCGGGCCTGCCTGCTGACGGGACGCAATGCCCATACCGTAGGGGTCGGCATCATCGCAGAATGGTCCAGCGGCTTTCCCGGCTACAGCGGTCAGGTGTCCGGCGAGGCCGCGACCATTCCCGAGGTGCTGGCCAAGCATGCGTATGGCAGCTACGCTGTCGGAAAATGGCATCTGACCAATATCGCCGACTATGGCGCCGCCGGGCCGCACGACAACTGGCCCATCGGCAAGGGCTTCAGCCGCTGGTACGGCTTTCATGGCGCGCTGACCGACCAGTGGAATCCGGAGCTGTGCCAGGACAACCGCCCCATCCGCCTGGAAAAGCCGGAAAACTACCACTTGAGCACGGACCTGGTCGACCATGCGATGACGGACGTTCGCGACCATCTGTCCTCGGCACAGCAGCGCCCCTTCTTTCTCTACCTCGCCCTCGGCGCCTGCCACTGGCCCCACCATGTGCCACGCGAATACATCGACCGCTACAAGGGCCGCTACGACGGCGGCTGGGACGGCATCAGGGCAGAGCGCCTGCAGAAGCAGATTCGCCTGGGCGTCGTTCCACCCGACACCACACTCGCGCCATTGAACCCCGGTGTCCAGCCCTGGACCGAGTTGTCGACGGACCTGAAGACCTTGTTCACGCGGCTGCAGGAAACGTATGCGGGCTTTCTTGAGCATACCGACTCCGAAATCGGCCGCCTGGTGGACTACCTCGACGCCGTCGGCCAGCTCGACAACACGCTTTTCGTGCTGCTTTCAGACAACGGCGCAAGCGCCGAGGGCGGACCGACTGGCGCGATCAATCTCCGCAAGCACATGGTGTATGAGAAGGAGTCGCCCGAAGTGGGGCTGGCGAACCTGGACAAGATCGGCAGCGAGATGGCCTACAACCACTATCCGACGGGGTGGGCCCAGGTCTCCAACACGCCATTGAAGTGGTACAAGAAAGGCACCCATGGCGGCGGCGTGCGCGCGCCGCTGATCATGCACTGGCCAGGAAAGATCAAGGATGAAGGGGCCATCCGCCATCAGTTCCATCACGTGATCGATATCGCGCCCACCGTCTACGACATCCTGAACGTGCAGGCGCCGCAAATGCACAAGGGCACGCCGCAGTTGCCGATCCATGGCATCAGCATGGCCTACACCTTCAGCCAGCCCGCGGCGCCCACGCGCAAGGAAACGCAGATGTTCGAGTTGCTCGGCGACCGCGCCATCTGGCACCGCGGCTGGAAGGCCGTCGCACGCCACCCCAAGGACACGGACTTCGAGACGGATGAGTGGGAGCTCTATCACCTTGCAGAGGATTATGCGGAGATCCACGATCTTGCGTTGGAGCAGCCATGCAAGCTCAAGGAGATGGTTGACCTGTGGTGGGGCGAAGCGCGCAAGTACGGCGTGCTTCCGCTCGATGACCGGGACTGGGAGCGGGCGGCCGAGCGCCTGAAGATGAACCCGGTGGCTCACTACGAGCTGCATGGCGACATGGCCCGGATCGACCGCCTGACCTCGCCCGATATCACGGACCGCAGCTACCGAATCAAGGCGACGTTCGACGGCGCGCGCGCCCCTGCGGTGCAGGGCGTCATCCTGGCGTGGGGAAGCCACTTTGGCGGATTCGTGCTGTTTATCAAGGACGGGCAGTTGTGCTACGAATACGTTTACTCCGAGTCGGTGAAGCACACCCTCAAGGTTGACTTCCGGCCGGCATCAGACAAGGCGAGCATCGAGCTCCGGTTCCAGCGGCAGGGCAAGAATGCGGGCACCGCATCGCTTCACGTCGATGGCGCTGAACTCGGCACGGTCGCCATTCCACGTACCTGGCCCACGCACGGCACAACCGCAGGCCTCAACTGCGGACGTGACGCGGGCGCGCCGGTCAGCTTTTCCTACGAGGCGCCTTTTTGCTTTACCGGCACATCCCTTCGGGCCTTCGTCGACCTCGACATGGACGGCGGAACCGAGCCGGGCGCGCTCTACGCAGCGGTCCTCGGTGAACAATGAAGCGGAGGCCAGCATGACAGACTCATCTCTAGCCGGAAAGGTTGCGCTTGTGACCGGCGCGGGCCGTGGCATCGGGCGCGCGATTGCCATGGGATACGCCAGGGCCGGCGCAGCCGTGTGTTGCGCGGCACGGTCGCAAGCGGAAATCGACGAAACCGTGGAACTGATTGTCCAGGCCGGGGGCAGGGCGATCTTCGCCATTGCGGACGTGACGGACTACGCGTCCGTAGAGGCAGCGTTCAGCCATGCCGCCGCCACCTTGGGTGGTGTCGACATCGTGGTTGCCAGCGCGGGTGGTTCCGTAGAGAACAAACTCGTCGAAGATTCCGATCCGCTCAGCTGGAAGCATGCCATCGACACCAACCTGATCGGCGCGTACCACACGGCCAGAGCTGCAATCCCTCACCTGCGCCAACGCGGAGCGGGAAAGCTGATCTTCATCGGCTCCGGCATGGGGCACCGTAGCGCGCCCACGCGTTCCGCCTATGCCGCATCCAAGGCGGGCTTGTGGATGTTGACCCGGGTGCTCGCGCAGGAGTTGGTCGAGCACAACATCTGCGTCAACGAACTGATCCCCGGGCCGGTGCTGACATCGTTCATCAAGGGCCGCGAGGATGCGCTGCGCGCGGGCGGCCCTGGCGGCGAGTGGATGAAGGAGCCCGATGACGTAGTTCCGATGGCCCTCTTCATGGCGGCACAACCGATTAACGGACCGACAGGGCAGAGCTTCAGCCTGGCTCGTCGGGAACTTTGAATATGGAAGACAAGAGCATGAACACGCAAGTCAATTACACGCGTCTGCCGCTGGCCGGCGCACGCAAGGCCCCCAACCAACTGATGAAGCGCCTTCGCCCGGTGGCCTACAACATACTGTCCCTTGGTGCGGGGCTGCTCGCATGGCAACTGCTCGCGATGGCGGTGAGTTCGCCGTTCTTTCCGGGGCCGGCAAAAATCCTGGAGGCGTTCATCCAGCTCGCGAATCAGGGCGACACGATGGGCAATTCCTTGTGGGCACACAGTTGGGGCAGCCTGCACCGAGTGCTGGTCGGCTTTGGCATCGCGCTAATACTCGGCGTGCCTTTCGGCCTGCTGATGGGCCTTAACAAGCCCTTGTATGTGTCTACGCGGGCGATTGTGGAGCCCTTCCGCTTCATTCCGCCCATCGCGTGGATTCCGCTGGCCATCATCTTCTTCTCGGGATTGCCGCGGTTCGCCTTTCTCATCTTTCTGGGCGCCTTCTTCCCGATCTTCACCGCCACCCAGGTGGGTGTGGCTCGGGTCGAGCCCATCCATCGCAAGGTGTTTCTCATCCATGGAGCCAGCAAGTTCCAGATCCTCACGCGCGTGGTGATCCCGACCGTGCTGCCCGACATCTTTGGCGGCATGCGCGTCGGTATGGGTGCCGCCTGGTTGACCATCGTTGCAGCCGAGCTGACCGGCGGAACCTCCATCGGCCTGGGCCGAATGATGGTCGACTACTCCGAGTTGCTGAAGATTCCGGAAGTGATCGTCGGGATGCTAATCGTCGGCGCCATCGGCTTCCTGCTCAACGAGAGCCTGCTGCTGGTCGAGAAGCGACTGTTCCGCTGGCGTTGGCAGGTGTCCCTCTGAGCCGCCCCACACAAGTACATAAGGAGACTGACATGAATGAGCCCGCAAAAATCAAGGTCCGCGTCAAGGAGTCCCATAGATATGGCGACCTCCTCGTGCACGACGGTATCGAATTCGACGTGAAGGAGAACGAGTTCGTCTGCGTCGTCGGCCAGAGCGGTTGCGGCAAGAGCACCTTGCTGGACATCCTCTCCGGCCTGATGAAGCCGTCCGAAGGGCATGTGCTCATCGACGGCGAGCCGGCCGACCCGAAGAAGCAGAACATTTCCTTCGTGTTTCAGGAACCGTCGAACCTGCCCTGGCTCACGGTATGGAATAACATCGCGACCGGCCTGCGCATCAAGAAGTACCCGACGGCCGAGATCACGAAAATCGTGAACGATATCATCGACGTCGTCGGGCTACGCGGCTTTCAGGACTATTACCCGCACCAGATCTCCGGCGGCATGAAACAGCGTGTTGCCATCGCACGTGCCTTTGCGACGGATGCGGACGTCATCCTGATGGACGAACCCTTCGTGAGCCTCGACCAGCACACGCGCGAGAAGATGCAGCAGGAAATTCTGGACATATGGCGCCTTCGCAAGCGGACAGTCATCTTCGTCACGCATAACCTTGAGGAAGCCGTTTTCCTCGGCGACCGCGTCGTCATCCTGACGAACAAGCCAGCCCGCGTGAAGGAAGAGATGGACATCCAGCTGCCGCGTCCGCGCGACCTTCTCAGCCCCGAATTCAACGAGTTGCGCGTCCGGTGTACCGAGTCGTTGAACGCCACGCGGGCTCCGCGTGAAGAAGCAGTACCTACCTGAATTTCGAAAACCCATAATTGGAGACAAAGAGATGAAAACCAAAGAGTTGAGTACCCGCCGGTCATTTTCGGCAAGCCTATGTGGCCTGGCAGCGCTGGCGCTGTCGGCCGGAATGGGCGTGACTTCAGCGGATGCCCAAGGCAAACCGCTGCAGGTGATCCGCCTGGCCGACCAGCCATCGGCCGAGGTGAGTTATGCCGTCGTATGGGTTGCCGATGCCCTGGGCTACTTCGCTGCGGAAGGCATCAAGATCGAGCGCAAGACCTTTGCCAACGGTCCTGCTGGCTTGCTTGAATTTGCCAACGGCAACATCGACGCCTGCATGGCTGCCATCGCTCCGTTCATGCAGTTTGCGGCACGCGGCGGGGACTTCAAGATGGTGCTCTCATTGACCAAGGGCAACTCCGCGCTGATCGGTCTCAAGCAGTACAAATCATACGCGGACCTGAACGGCAAGAAAGTCGGGGTTCCGGGACTGGGAACGACGCATGACGCTGTTTTGTCGTACGTCGAGCAGAGCCAGAACCTCAAGTTCCAGCGCGTCTTCGGCAAGGTAACGGACATTGCCATCATGGCCGAAAAGGGTGAAGTAGACGCCTTTATTGGCTGGGAGCCGGCGTCGGCCATGGCTATTGCGCAGAACCCGAAGCTTCACTACATCTCGCAACTGCCTCCGATCAAGAACGTCGAGAGCCTGGAGATGATCGTGCAGTCCAAGTTAGCCAAGGAAAAGCCCGAGCTGGTGCTTGGCTTCGTCAGGGCGATCCGCAAGGGAATCGAGTATGTGAAGACAAATCCCAAGGACAAGGTAGCGCAAATTATCGTGGCCAAAATGGGTGACCCCAAGGCACTGCCGATCGTCAACGCCGCGTTGGACTCCGTGATCCTGACCGAGCCGCGCATCGACATGCCGTCGACCCGCATCATCATCCAGACCATCGCCAAGCAGGGCAAGATTCCTGACGACCTGGCCAAGGACGTTGACGGATGGATGGCGAAGTACATCGACTATTCGTTCCTGGACAGCGCAGAGAAGTCGCTGGGATTGACGAAGTAACGACGACCCGACTGTAGAGCTCCCTCGCAATACGCGAGGAGCTCTGCTTTGATCACCTTGGGACACCCAAGTCCCGGACGCTTGAGCTTTCTGTTTTGCCGCTTGCAGCGGATTTGAGGCGCTTGGCGTCTACAGCAATGAATATCGACCGACTCTTCCCCTGCTTATGCTGGCCACGGCCCACGAGGGTTAGTCTTAAACGTGATGCGTACGCGGGCATTAGTGTAGGGCTTGTCCTGATCCCCCAATCAATCGCCTACGCGACGTTGGCGGGGATGCCTCCGGAGACGGGTCTGTATGCGGCCCTGTTGCCGGCGGTAATCGGCATACTCTGGGGGTCATCCGCCTTGCTCGCGACCGGCCCCGTAGCCTTGTCCAGTCTACTCGTAGCTGGTTCGCTCCAGCCCATGGCGGTGCAGGGGAGCTATCTGTGGGTAGCGCTGGCCGTATGGCTGTCGATCTATGCGGGGATCATCCAGATGTTGCTGGGGATTTTTCGACTAGGGATCGTCGTTAATCTTTTCTCACATCCGGTCGCCGTGGGCTTCGTGACTGCCGCTGCTCTCATCATCGTAGGGGCGATGTTACCCTCGTTCCTGAGCCTTTCGGGTATCTCGGTCGCCGACTTCAGCAGTCTGTCGCATGTGCAATTTTATGGTCCGTTGACGCTGCTGGTGCTTGTAAGCATGAAGCGCCTGACGCCGAAGCTCCCCGGAATTCTCATCATGACCACGCTGGGCATCTGCCTGAGCTGGTGGTTTGACTTCGCGTCGATTGGGGGAAGCGTGGTGGGACAGGTGCCACGCGGACTGCCTTCAATTGCGCTGCCCGGCGAAGTCAGAATGGATCAGCACTTGGCGCTACTTCCGGCAGCAATCGTCATCGCACTGGTCAGTTTTACCGAAGCAATGTCCAGCGGGCGCATGCTTTCACGCAAGGTTGGTAGTCGTTGGGACGCAAATCAGGAGCTGATCGGGCAAGGCTTGGCCAAGATCGCGAGTGGCGTTTCGGGGGCGTTTCCCGTTAGCGGATCCTTCTCTAGGTCGGCCATGAACCACTTTTCGGGCGCCGTCAGCGGATGGGCGTCACTGTTCGCGGCGGCCTGTGTGTCAATTTGCCTACTGTTCCTGACGGACGTTATCTACTACCTGCCGCGGCCAGTGCTCGCCGCCACCGTCATTGCATCGGTGCTGCCGCTCATAAAACCAGCGGCGTTTCGCGACCTGTTCTCCTGCTCATGGGGCGATGGGATCGTGGCCATGTTCACGTTCATTGCCACCTTATTCATGTCACCAAAAATTCATTGGGGAGTTCTTGCTGGCGTGACCTTGACGGTGGCGCTGTATTTCTACCGCCATGTCCAGCCGCGAATCATTGAGGTGGCTCCACACCCGGATGGCACCTTTCGTGATCGGCAACGTTTCAACCTTCCGCCACTCGCCGCGGATCTATTGGCTGTGCGAATCGATGCCACGCTGGATTTTCTGACGGGATCGGCGCTTGAGAAATTCATTGAAGAGCAGTGCGCGCGCAAAACGGCGATCCGGCGCGTTTTGCTATGTATCGGTTCTGTCAACGGAATTGATTCAAGCGGAGTGGAAACGTTGCGGTCGCTTCACCAGTTGCTCGAAGAAAAGGGCCGGGTGCTATACCTGTCTGCGCCGAAAAAGCAGGTTTGGGAGATTTTGGAAAAATCGCGTGTACTTGAGCTGGTTGGCCTGACCCGCGTATTTCTGACTGATCGCGAGGCTTTCAATGCGATCTAGGCAGTTGTGGTCGCGGAGTTTGACTCAGCCGGTAGAGCGCAAAACTGCACGTTGCCCGGTGATAGTGTCAGCCGCCAGGAGAACTACATTGCCCGCAATCACCGACAGCATGTTTTCCACACCTATGGACCGAACCAAAAGGGGGCCAATTTCACTTATATCTGGACAACTTAGGGAAGGTTGTATGCTGCAGCAGCGACGGACCCGCAGGGGACATGATCAAGCCGACCAGCAAAAATGGCTGCGTACTTGCCCTCCTCATTGGGTTGTTGATCAGCGGCTCGTACTTCGGGCTCACATTGCGATCATTGACGCGTATAAAGCGCTGTCGCTGCACAGGCCGAACGTCTGGATAGACCTGTCGGACTGGAGCTCGAAGTACCTGGCCCAACTGGTCCAGTATGCCAATAAGCTGCTTAGGGATCGTGTGCTGTTCGGTAGCGGCTACCTGCTGATCACCACCGAATGCTGGCTGAACGACTTCACCGACGCTGGGTTCAAACCAGCGGTACATGAGCCAGTGGTGAAGTCAATGCGATTTGGCCGCTGACGCTGAGCTGCCTGGTTGCATGATTGCTCGACCGCACGCTTTCATCGGATCACGACGACTATGACCAACGCGCCCAAGATTCGCAATCGGTCACTTGCCCCAGGTGGGTACACTTCGAACGAGGATTGGCAGAGACGCAGCCTGGCCTCGATTTGGCACCCCTGTACCCAAATGCAGCGCACCATTGCCGTGCCACCCTTGCCCATCGTGCGGGGCGAAGGTCCCTGGCTGTTTGATGACAGTGGACAGCGCTACTTCGACACCAGCAGTTCCTGGTGGGTGAACCTGTTTGGCCATGCCGATGCACGCATCAACGCCGCCCTGAAGGATCAGCTCGACCGCCTGCCGCATGTGATGCTGGCCGGCTGCACCCATGCGCCGGCGGTGGAGCTGGCCGAGAGGCTGTCAGCCCTGACTGATGGCGTGCTCGGGCACTGCTTTTTCGCCAGTGATGGTGCCTCGGCGGTGGAGATCGCGCTGAAGATGAGCTTTCACTACTGGCGCAACCGAGGACGCCCGGCCAAGCGCGAGTTCGTCTGCCTGCGCCAGGGCTACCACGGCGAGACCTTGGGCGCGCTGGCCGTCACCGACGTGGCGGTGTTTCGCGATGCTTACGACCCGCTCCTGATGCGCTCGCACCAGGTGATGTCGCCCGACGCCCGCTATGCGCTGCCGGGTGAGTCCGCCGCTGGCGTGGCCAGTCGCGCAGCTGCCGAGCTTGAGGCCCTGCTGGCCTCGCGTCACGAACAGATTGCCGCTCTCATTCTGGAGCCCCTGGTGCAGGGCGCCTCCGGCATGGCCATGCACGATCCCGCCTACCTGCGCGCCGCGCGCGCGCTGTGCGATCAGTACGAGGTGCTGTTGATTGCCGACGAGATTGCCGTAGGCTGCGGACGCACCGGTACCTTTTTTGCGTTCGAGCAGGCGACGCTGCCGGGCCAGAGTCGCATCTGGCCCGACCTGGTCTGCCTGTCCAAGGGTATCAGCGGCGGCTACCTGCCGCTGTCGCTGGTGCTGTCGCGCGACCGCGTCTATGAAGCCTTCCTGGACGACGATGTGACGCGCGGCTTTTTGCATTCGCACTCCTACACCGGCAATGCGCTGGCCTGCCGCGCGGCGCTGGCCGTGCTCGACCGCTTCGAGCAGGACGGCGTGCTGGCGCGCAACCGGCAGCGAGCCGCAACGTTGACGGCCGCGCTGGCACCGCTGCAAACCGATGCGCGCATCGAACACTTCCGCCAGATTGGCATGATCTGGGCTTTTGATGTGCGCGAGGCGCTCACCGGAGCACGTTTTGCCGAGCGCTTCCATTTGGCGGGCCGCCAGCGCGAACTGCTGATTCGCCCGATCGGTCGCACGGTGTACCTCATGCCACCCTACCTGCTGGACGATAGCCTGTCGAGCTGGCTGGCCGGGCGCCTGCTGGCCACGCTGAACGACGTCTTGAGCCAAACTCTGAATGCTTGCGATGCTGATAGACCACCTGAACCGCCAACGGCTTGAGCGCGAGGCCCAGGGCCTGCAGCGCTTGCGCTGCATCGCCGAGTCGCCGTGCGCGCCGCGCCAGTGGGTCAGCCAGGGCGGCCAGCCGGCGCGCGAGCTGCTGGTCTTTGGCAGCAACGACTACCTGGGCCTGGCCAATCACCCGGCCCTGATCGAGGCGCTGGCCGAGGGCGCGCGGCAATTTGGCGCCGGCAGTGGCGCCTCACACCTGATCAGCGGCCACTCACGCGCCCATGCCGGGCTCGAAGACGATCTGGCTGCCTGGCTGGCACCCAGCATTCCCAATGCCGCGGCGCTGTATTTCTGCACCGGCTTTTTGGCGAATATGGCGCTGCTCACCGCCCTGGGCGACGCCAGCGCCACGATCTTTGCCGACAAGCTCAACCATGCGTCGCTGATTGACGGTGCGCTGCTGGCCAAGGCCCCCATGCAGCGCTACGCCCATCGCAACCTGACCGTACTGGCCAGCCAGCTGGAACGCTGCACGACCCCCATCAAACTGATCGTGACCGATGCGGTCTTCAGCATGGATGGCGATCTGGCCGACCTGCCGGCGCTCTTGGGGCTGGCGGAGCGCTTTGACGCCTGGCTGATCGTGGACGACGCCCATGGCTTTGGCGTGCTAGGTGCGCAGGGCCGGGGCAGCCTGTCGCATTTTGGCCTGCACAGCGAACGCCTGATCTACATGGGCACGCTGGGCAAGGCGGCGGGCCTGGGCGGCGCATTTGTCGCGGCCCACCCGAGCATCATCGACTGGCTGGTGCAGTCGGCACGCGCCTACATCTACACCACCGCCGCGCCGCCCGCCGTGGCCCATGCCTTGCGCGAAAGCCTGCAGCTCATCAGCGGCGCCGAGGGCGATCAGCGGCGCGCGCAACTGCAGCAACTGATCACCCAACTGCGCACGCAGCTCACTGCCCTGATCGCCGCGTACCCGGCGCGGGGCTGGCGGCTGGCGGATTCCAGCACAGCCATTCAGCCGCTGATTGTGGGCGACAACGCCGCCGCGCTGGCACTGATGGCGGCACTGGATGCGCAAGGTCTGTGGGTGCCGGCCATCCGTCCGCCCACGGTGCCGGTGGGAACGGCCCGGCTGCGCATCACGCTCAGCGCCAGCCACAGCGCCCAGGACGTGCAGCGTCTGGTCGATGGCCTGGCCTGCGCCGCCCGGGAGATGCCATGACCGCATCACCTCCGCTGCACGGCTGCTTTGTCACCGGCACCGGGGCCGGCAAAACCCATGTCCGTGCGGCGCTGTTGCACCGGTGTGCCCAGCATGGCTGGCGCAGCGGCGGGCTCAAACCGGTTGCCGCTGGCACTGTGCTGATTGACGGCCAGCCGGTGAAGGATGACCTGCGGGCCTTGCGCGAAGCCGAAGCGACACCCGCCGCCGTGGCGGCCTATCTGGACAATACGGCCCTCAGAAGCGTGTTTTCATAGCTTTCCTTTTTTTCTCTTCCCTCTTCACCTGAGAAATTCACCCATGACGACCATTGCCACCATTCCCGTTTCATCCCTGCGTCGCGCCCCCGCGCCCTCTACCGCGCCGCACGCACCGCTTCGCTGGCAGGTCGAAGATATCGCTGCCCTGTACGAACTGCCGTTCATGGACCTGCTGTTTCGCGCCCAACAGGTGCATCGCGAGCACTTCGATGCCAACGAGGTCCAGCTCTCGACGCTGCTGTCCATCAAGACCGGCGGCTGCGCCGAAGACTGCGGCTATTGCCCGCAATCGTCTCACTTCGAGACCGAGGTGAAAGCCAGCAAGCTGATGCCACTGAGCGAGGTAATGAAAGCCGCGCAGGCGGCCAAGGACCAGGGCGCGACCCGCTTTTGCATGGGTGCGGCCTGGCGCAGTCCGAAAGAGCGCGACATGGAGCGCGTGACCGAGATGGTGCGCGAGGTCAGGGCGCTGGGCCTGGAGACCTGCATGACACTGGGCATGCTTGAGGCCGAGCAGGCCCAGGCGCTGAAGGACGCCGGGCTGGACTATTACAACCACAACCTGGACAGTGCGCCCGAATTCTATGAACGCATCATCAGCACACGCACCTACCAGGACCGGCTAGACACCCTGGGCCATGTGCGCGACGCCGGTATCAACGTCTGCTGCGGCGGCATCGTCGGCATGGGCGAAAGCCGGCTGCAGCGCGCCGGGCTGATTGCGCAACTGGCCAACCTCAGCCCTTACCCCGAGTCGGTGCCCATCAACAACCTGGTTGCGGTCGAAGGCACGCCGCTGGCGAACGCCGCGCCGCTGGACCCGTTCGAGTTCGTGCGCACCATCGCCGTGGCCCGCATCACCATGCCGCGCACCATGGTCCGCCTGTCGGCCGGTCGCGAGCAGATGGATGAAGCCCTGCAGGCACTGTGTTTTGCCGCCGGTGCCAATTCGATTTTTTATGGCGACAAGCTGCTCACCACCAGCAACCCGCAAGCCGATCGCGACCGCCAGCTGTTTGAGCGCCTGGGACTCAAAACCCAGGGTGCACGCCCCGCAGCGCAACTGGCGCAGTAAGCATGAACGCGGTAACCATGAGCGCAGACCTGAGGCCGCCAGCGCTGGCCCGTCCCCTCATGGATGCCGCGTTCCTGGCCAACCCCTATCCAACTTACCACGCCTTGCGGGAGGCCGGAGCTATCCACTGGAGCGAAGAGTTTTTTGGCGGTGCCTGGCTGCTGACACGTCACGCCGATGTCGAACTGGTGCTGCGTGACCCGCGCTTTTCGGCGCAGCGTACCGGTGGCTGGGTCAAGGACCACGAAGACGCGCCCGGTGAGCTGGCGGACTTCCAGCGGCTGTTTGCCCGCGCCTTGCTATTTCTCGATGCGCCGGACCACCCGCGCATTCGCAAGGTGCTGCAGGCAGGCTTTCGGACGGATGTGCTTCAGCGGCTGGTGCCGCACATTGAGCAGGTGGTCACTGAACTGCTCGACCAGGGGGAGGGCGCTGACGGCATCGATTTCATCGAGACGGTCGCCCGGCCACTGCCGGTGCGGGTGATCACGCTGCTGCTGGGCATCGAGAGCCTCCAGTACGATGACTTCATGGCCTGGTCGGAGGATCTTGCCGGCTTCATCGGCACACCGCAGCCCACGCGGGAGCAGGCGCGCCGGGCCCAGATGAGCCTGCTGGCCATGAGCCGCTATTTCGAAATCCTGCTGGAACAAAAGCGCCAAACGCCAGGCGACGATCTGACCAGCCGCCTGGTGCAGGCCGAGGCCAGGGGTGAAATCCAGGGCGGTGCCGAGCTGCTCGCACAGTGCGCCATGCTGCTGTTTGCGGGTTTTGAGACCACGCGCCATTTGCTGGGAAGCGGCTTGCAGGCATTGCTGGCCCATCCCGGGCAATGGCAGCGACTGCGGCAAGCCCCCGAGCTGCTGCCGGGCGCGGTGCGTGAACTGCTGCGCTACGACAGTCCCGTGCAATACAGCGGACGGCGTGTTGTGACCGATCTGGTGCTGCACGGTCAGCAACTGCGCCGCGGCGATCTGGTGGTGCCGCTGATCGGCGCCGCCAACCGGGACCCTGCGCGCTATGCGCAGCCTGACGTTCTCGACATCACCCGCCGCGACGGCAGTTCGCTCTCATTCGGCTCGGGCCCGCACGTTTGCATCGGCGCGGCACTCACGCTGGTGGAGGCGGAGATCGTCTTCCGGCAATTGCTGCGGCGCTGGCCCGAACTCAGCCTGGTCGATGCCACGTCGCGCTGGATCAGCAACCCGCTCTACCGTGGGCTGGTGACGCTGCCGCTGCGGCGCGGGTCGCCTGGCCAGACGCCCGATCCCAACTGACTCGTCCACCGAGAACTGGCCATGACGACCTTCGGTCCAGCAACCACCAGGCCCGGAGTTGTGTTGCTCACTTCAGCCAAGGGGCGTAAGCTCATCAGCCCGCCATGCTTGCTGGAGATGCATGGGCGTAGGAAGCATTTTTTGCGGGGAATTCACTGCTCGCGTGGTGTTCTTGGGAAGGCCACGGTATCCTGAAGGCCGATGCCGCGCTGAAAGTCTTGAGTCTGCGCCGTATCGATGCCGAGTTGCACGGGCAGTCCTTGGCGGTCGACGTCCGCGACCCGCCGGAAGTTGCCGCCCAGGTGCTGGCGCAATACCGGGCCTGTGTGCGCCAATGCCGAATTGACCATTCAACACGGCCTGTGCCGACTATTGAGTGGTCACTTGATTTTTTTGTAGAACGTTGCTGGCTATGGCCATTCGGAGAATATGCTTGGTCACTTGATGATTGGCACACCCGATCAATTTTTGGTCGGCGCCAACAAAGGCGACGACTGTGCTTTGATTCAGGCTGCCTAATTGCCGACATTGGTAATCGTAAACTAACTTCGAACGCCGAATGCCTGCTTTGTGCGCATGAAATCTGCGAGGTAAAAGACCGCTGTGGGTCGATTTCGGCCACTGATTTGAAGTGGTGGTGATAGAGTGCTCGAAGCTTTAGCTATTGAAAATAATCAGCAAACTGTAGATCTCCAATTTCGGCAGGCTGACCGTAAAAAATTGAGCTGAAATTTGAATTTGTAAGTTACGCACTGCATACGCAACTACCGGCAACCAGATAGCAAGCGCCGTTGGTGTGGACTTGAACCAGCGTCCACAGCCCACCACCACACACGGGGGACAGATTTTCTCTGTCCCCCTTTTTCTTTGCCGGAAGGCCCTGTTTCTGCGGGCCTCCGCGTTTTTTCTTGTGGACGCGACGGGTCAGATTTCCCCGTTTTTTGTCCTCAGAGACCACATTTCTCTCTTTTTTCTCTGTTGGCTTGTGGACGTGTCCATGAGCTGAGGCCAGTATTCATGAGGGTTTCAGGGATTGGGTTGAACCTTGCCGCTGCATGAGCATTGGGGATGTGAACTCTTTAAATATGTCCAATTGCCTCACCGAGGCCATCACTGAAACATCAGATGACCGGCAACAGTCGGCCAAAACCGGTCAGCCCAGCGGTCGGATAGCCCTTCCAGGGTGACGGGGGTTGAATGTATTTGTAGAAGTTGATTCTTCATGTAGAATTATCTACATCATGAATTGGCTCTGTTTCATCACCAGTCTGCCCACAGAAAACGCCACCCTGCGTCAACGTGCCTGGCGGGCTCTCAAGTCATCCGGTGCCTCCGTGCTCCGAGATGGTGTCTATTTGCTCCCCGATGTGCTTGGCAATCGAACGCTGCTGGATGGCATTGCCCAGGATGTTCTGTCGGGCGGCGGCACGGCCATGGTGCTGGACACCGTGGAGCCGTCCGGGGTTGATTTCAAAGGCCTGTTCAATCGGTCTGAAGAGTACGCGGCATTGCTGGCTGAACTTGGAAAGGCCGCAGGCGAATTGACACCCGTCTCGGTGCAGGACGTTCTCAAGCAGGCCCGAAGGCTGCGCAAGACATTCGATCTGCTCAGTCAGATCGATTTCTTTCCCGGACAAGAGCGTGCTCAAGCCGAATCTGCGATGGTCGAGTTGGAGGGGGACTGCGCCCGCTTGATGTCGCCAGATGAGCCGCATGCCGCCAGTGGTGCCATTTCAGCGCTCAGCATTGCCGACTACCAAGGCCGAACCTGGGCTACCCGCGCCAAGCCTTGGGTGGACCGTTTGGCCACGGCCTGGCTGATTCGCCGTTTCATTGATCCTCAAGCTCGCATCCTCTGGCTCAAGAGTCCCAAGAATTGCCCCAAAGACGCTTTGGGATTTGATTTCGATGGGGCAAGCTTTTCTCATGTTGGCTCCAAGGTCACTTTTGAAGTGGTGGCCACCAGCTTTGGACTGATGGAGCCTGCTCTCCAACGTTTAGGCCTGCTGGTGCATTACCTGGACGTCGGGGGTGTGCAGCCAGCCGAGGCCGTGGGCGTGGAAGCAGCGCTTGCAGGCCTGAGCAGCACGATCACCGACGACGACCAATTGCTCACCCTGGCCAGCACCATCTTCGATGGCCTGTTGACCACTTTCCAGAACCCCAAAGACAAGGCAGAAAAGCCATGACTGATACCAAGAACCTGACCCAGTACTCCCTCTGGCAACTGACGCTCTATTTCCTGAGGCTGGGAACCCTCGGCTTTGGTGGACCTGTGGCGCTGGTGGGCTTCATGCACCGCGACCTGGTTGAAGACCGCCAATGGATCACCGAAGCCGACTACAAGGAAGGCTTGGCTTTGGCTCAGATTGCCCCGGGCCCTCTGGCGGCACAATTGGCCATCTACCTGGGCTATGTGCACCACCGCATCCTGGGTGCCACGGTGGCGGGCTTTGCTTTTGTGCTGCCGTCCTTCTTGATGGTGGTGGCTCTAGGCATGGCCTATGTGTCGTACGGTGGTCTTGCTTGGATGCAGGCGGTGTTTTATGGCGTGGGCGCTGCAGTGCTGGGCATCATGGCCATTGGCGCACACAAGCTCTCCACCAAGAGCATCGGCAAAGACAAACTGCTGTGGGGCATCTTTGCTATGTTGGCTGCTGTGACCATCATCACGCAGTCTGAGATTGCGTGGCTTTTCATCGCTGCAGGACTGCTTGTGTGGGTGATCCGTTGCAAGCCCGGCGTTCAAGATTTCTTGTCGATATTGAAATCAAAAATCATTCTTGGCCTCATCGCTTTGAGTGCTGTTGGGTGGGTACTCTTTGAAAAATACGCTGAATACATCGACTCATCTTTGGACCTTGGCGTGTTGACTCAAATCGGACTGTTCTTTACCAAAGCGGGTGCTTTTGTCTTTGGCTCTGGATTGGCGATTGTTCCCTTCCTCTACTCGGGCACTGTGACCGATTACCACTGGCTCACTGATCGCCAGTTTGTCGACGCTGTGGCTGTGGCCATGATCACACCGGGTCCAGTGGTCATCACCACGGGCTTCATCGGGTACTTGGTCGCTGGAATGCCAGGAGCCGCCATGGCCGCAGCAGCCACTTTCCTGCCGTGCTACCTGATCACCATCGTTTCAGCGCCACATTTCAAAAAGTGGGGCAAGAACCCGTCCGTGATCGCATTTGTAGATGGCATCACGGCAGCCGCCATCGGGGCCATTGCGGGCTCGGTGGTGGTGATTGCGCAGCGCTCCATCAGCGACATCCCCACCGCATTGCTTGCAGTTGGGGCCACGGCACTGCTGTGGAAGTTCAAAAAGATTCCTGAGCCGGTGCTGGTCATTGGCGCTGCATTGATCGGGTTGGTCATCTACCCGCTGGTGAGCCACTGATGAAAACCGTATTCAGTCTGCTGTTCTTGAGTGGCGCTTTGCTGCTCCAATCCAGCTTCGCGCAAGCGCAAGATCGAAAAATTGAGCAAGCCATCAAACACCGCAAAGCGGCGTTCACCTTGATGGCGACCTATGTCAATCGGATGGTGCAAACCGTGGACGGTCACCGCCCCTTCGATGCCAAGCAGATGACCCAAGATGCCAAAGCGGTGGAACTGCTTAGCAAGTTGCCATGGGAAGGGTTTGTCGAGGGCAGCGAGCGAGGTGACACCCGCGCCAAAGACGACATCTGGTTTGAGGAAGAAAAATTCAAACGATATGCCCATGATTTGCAGGCTAAGTCAGCCGGTGTGACCGTTGCTGCCGAGTCTGGTGACCTTAAAAAATTCAAGGCCGCTGTGAGTCAGATGCGAGATGCCTGCAATACCTGTCACAAAGCGTTCCGCAAGGATTGATGGTGTATCGAAAAGGCTTGATCGCAGCACTGCTTCTCTTGGGCAGTTCGGTAACTTGGGCTTCCAAGCCATTGCCTGGCTGGAAAGCGTTAAGCCCCTCTGAAATTGAGACCTTGTTCAGAGGTAAGTCTCTTAGCGATGGGTTCCATTACAGCTACCGATTTTTGGCTGATGGCTCCCTCACTGGGGTAGAGATGGCCAAGGATGTGAGGGGCAAATGGGCTGTCGAAAACAAGTTGCTCTGTTTGTATCGCGAGAAGCCCAGAAAGTTCACCGAATGCTTTGAGGTTCATGCCAACGGGCGCGAGGTCAACATGCTGGATCGCGGGAGCCTGGTGTTTCGAGGAAACCTAGATGAGATTTCTCCAAGCGCGCCAGCCCATTGAACCTTTTTGCAAGAGTTTTCAGGAGGCTAGATCATGAAATGGATCACACGCGAACGCCCAAAGATTGACCGGATTGCCTGCCCATGGCTGATCACGAGGTTCATCGACAAGAACGCCGAGTTTCTCTATGTTCCAGCAAACGAGGTTCTGCGGCTGGCCGATGAAACGCAAGCTATACCCTATGACATCCCAGGCGTAGCGTTCTCTCATGTGGGTGAACTTTGTAGCTTCGATGCCTTTTTGTCGGCATACAAGCTTGAGCAATCGGCACTGAAGCAGTTGGCTGAAATCGTGCGTGGAGCCGACACCTCACGGCCCGATATGACGCCGCAGTCATCGGGTCTGTATGCCATCTCACTGGGTCTGTCTGAAGTCTTCAAAGACGATCACGAAATGCTCAAACACGGGTTGGTTATGTACGATGCGCTTTATGCGTGGTGTTGTCACTGCCAAGGTGAAACACACAACTGGCCTCCCAAAATGTAATCCACCGTGAATCAAAGCGTGACCTTTGCCATCGCTGCCGCCGTTTTATTCGGTGCCAGTACACCCCTTGCCAAACTGCTGGTAGGTGATGTTTCGCCTGTTCTCCTAGGGGGTTTGCTGTATCTGGGAAGTGGTGTCGGGCTGGGGCTCTTCAGATTACTGCGTGACAGAGGTTGGAAGCCATCAGGACTACAAGGCGGTGAGTGGCCGTGGCTCCTGGGTGCCATCTTCTTTGGAGGTGTCTTGGGTCCTGTGTCCTTGCTTTATGGGCTGACGACAGCATCGGGATCGGCAGCTTCTTTGATGCTCAACCTGGAGTCGGTTCTGACCGCCGTGCTGGCATGGGTGGTGTTCAAAGAGAACGCCGACAGGCGCATTGTCCTGGGTATGGTCGCCATCGTAGCCGGAGGGTTGGTGCTTTCCTGGCAACCCGGAGGCACTGACAGTTCCTCGCTTGTTGGCCTTGCTGCCATCTCCATGGCATGCCTGTGCTGGGCGATTGACAACAACCTCACCCGCAAGGTGTCGGCGTCCGACTCGGTGTTTATTGCCAGCACAAAAGGTTTATTGGCCGGATTGGTGAACTGCACTGTTGCACTCGGTATGGGGGCCAGCCTTCCCGAACTTCAAACCTCGCTGCTGGCAATGACTGTTGGCTTGTTGGGGTATGGAATCAGTCTGGTGTTCTTTGTCTTAGCTTTGAGAGGGTTAGGGACCGCTCGCACTGGGGCTTACTTTTCAACTGCACCGTTTATTGGTTCTGCCGTGTCATTGTTGCTTTTAAATGAGACAGCAACAACCTCATTCTGGATTGCTTCTGCCCTGATGGGCTTGGGCGTGTGGCTTCATCTGACAGAGACTCACGAACATGAACATGCCCACGAGCCACTGGAGCACACACATGCACATACTCATGATGAGCATCACCGGCATCAACACGATGCTGGGATGGACATGACTGAGCCGCACGTGCATTTGCACCGACATGCCGTCATCACGCATAAGCATCCCCACTATCCTGATATTCATCACCAGCATTCGCATTGAAGCAGGGGCGACTGCAAGTTGATGACTGCTTCTCTCAGACCCAATTGGCAGCTTGGGGCTGTAGAGACTGCGAGTAGAAAGACACATTCTGGCAATCAATGAGAGCCATCATCTTCCATTGTGAATCGTGCTTAGCATTTTTTGAGCAATCTTTGTCATGATTACCTAGTTGAACGGACACTACTTTCTTGTGTGTAGTCGTAAGGCCGTCAAGTAGGTGCCCAGTGGGGCGATGTTGGGTGACGCTATCGCCAGTTTCATAAAGCGTCGATTAGGTGTTGTTCCCAGTGGTCGCGCCACTGGTCTGGATCAGATCCCAGAAGCCTTGCTACCGATGCTGATGGTGCAGTCGACCCTGGGGCTGACTTACATTCAGATTGCAGCCATTACGCTTGTTTTTTTCGTTCTGGAAATTCCGCTAGCGTGGGCATCCTACCGATTGGGGCTGCGTGATCGGCCGTATTGAAGTCTCATAGCGAATGCACGTAAGTCATCAGGTCCCAGCTTTTCTCAACAAAACCAGAGGAATCCGCTACCTTTTGACTTTTTGTATCTCGATCTTCGTCCAAGACCCATAGTAGCCGCTGTTCGTAGGCATAACTTTCAGAATAACGCTAAGGGTTGGCTAGTGATGTTAAAAATTGAGTGGAGCAACCCGGCCACAATCAGCCATTTGAGTTGTCTGCTTAAGTGGCTTCTTTAGAAGGACAGAAAGCTGCAGCCCGACTAGCCTTTCGATCGCATGGCATGAGTGACAAGAAACTTCAAGCTGCCACATGCGAACGATACAGTTTGCCGCCTGCCATCAGTCCACCTTGGTTGTTCTAAGCCGCAGGGCATTGGCAATGACACTGACCGACGACAGTGCCATCGCCGCCGCAGCCACCACCGGCGAGAGCAGCAAACCAAAAAATGGGTACAGCACACCAGCGGCCAAGGGAATGCCAGCTACGTTGTAGGCAAAGGAGAGGAACAGGTTCTGCCGGATGTTGCGCATGGTGGCATGCGAGAGACGACGCGCCCGAACGATGCCCATCAAATCGCCCTTGAGCAGCGTCACGCCCGAGCTCTCCATGGCGACATCGGTGCCCGTGCCCATGGCGATGCCCACCTCGGCGGCAGCCAATGCGGGAGCGTCGTTGACCCCATCGCCAGCCATGGCGACCACCCGGCCTTCGCGGCGCAGGCGCTGCACGATGTGGGCTTTGTCCTCGGGGTAGACTTCCGCCACCACCTCGTCGATGCCCAGTTCACGGCCCACAGCTTCTGCTGTGGTCTTGCCGTCGCCCGTGAGCATGACGATTCGCACGCCAACTTCTCGTAAGCTTTGCAACGCAGCCGGGGTAGTTGCCTTGATCGGGTCGGCGATAGCGACGAAGCCAGCAAGCCGGGCATCGATCGCCACGAAGATCACGGTAGCGGATTTGGCGCGTTGCGTCTCGGCCGCAGGCTGCAGCGGCCCCACGTCAATCCCATGCTCGGCGAGGAACTTTGCAGCGCCGCACAGCAAGGCCACACCGTTGACAGTCCCGAGAACCCCTTTACCCACAGGCGAATCAAAATCTGAGACTGCGGAGAGCGGGAGCTGCCTGTCCAGCGCGGCCTGCACAACGGCCATCGCCAGCGGGTGCTCGCTGGCCCGCTCAACACTGGCGAGCTTGGCCAACAGGTCCACATCGCTGAAACCAGTGACCACCTCGATGTGGACGACCTTGGGTCGGCCCTCGGTGAGCGTGCCGGTCTTGTCCACCACCAGCGTATCCACTTTTTCCATGCGCTCAAGCGCCTCGGCGTCGCGGATCAACACCCCGTGCTGCGCGCCGCGTCCCACACCCACCATGATGGACATGGGCGTAGCCAGGCCCAGTGCGCAGGGGCACGCGATGATCAGCACGGCCACCGCGGTGATCAAGGCATAGGAGAACGTCGGCTCAGGGCCAAAGAATAGCCACACCAAGAAAGTCAGAAAAGCCACCGTGATCACTGCCGGCACAAACCAGGCGGCCACCTGATCGGCCATGCGTTGAATCGGGGCTCGACTGCGCTGTGCGGCAGCCACCATGTGCACTATCTGCGACAGCAGCGTGTCGGCGCCGACCTTCTCGGCCCGCATGATGAAGCCACCGGTCTGGTTCATCGTGCCTGCAGTGACTTTGTCACCCGGCACCTTGGCCACCGGCATGGGCTCACCGGTCACCATGGACTCGTCCAATGTACCCTTACCCTCGGTCAGTTCACCGTCCACAGGCACCTTCTCGCCCGGACGCACGCGCAGAAACTCGCCGACCTGCAGAGACTCGATGGCCACGGTTTGGTCCGAGCCATCGTCGGCCACGCGCACCGCAGTCTTGGGTGCCAGAGCCAATAGCGCCTTGATGGCACCCGAGGTCTTCTCACGCGCACGCAACTCCAGCACCTGGCCGAGCAGCACCAGCACCGTGATGACGGCGGCTGCCTCAAAATATATGGCCACCGCGCCCTCATGACCGCGCAGCTGCGCCGGGAACAGGGCCGGAGCGAGCGTACCAACCATGCTGTAAACCCAAGCCGCGCCCGTACCCAGGGCGATCAGCGTAAACATATTCAGGCTGCGGTTTTTCAGTGAGGTCCAGGCCCGCTCGAAAAAAGGCCAGCCTGACCACAGCACCACAGGCGTTCCCAGGCCCATCTGGATCCAGTTAGAAGTTTGCGCCATGACCAAGTGGCCGATGTCAAACAAGTGCGCCCCCATCTCCAGCGCGAAGACGGGCAAGGTAAGCACAAGTCCGATCCAAAAGCGGCGCGTCATATCCCGCAATTCGGTGCTCTCGGCCTTTTCTCCCGTTGCAATCACGGGCTCCAGAGCCATGCCGCAGATCGGGCAAGTGCCTGGACCGATTTGCCGGATTTGAGGGTGCATAGGGCAGGTGTAAGCCTCCCCCTCACTGTCAGCGAATACTATGGCCGTGGGGGCTTCTGCGATGGTGTGCTGCGCATGGTGATGATCATGCGGATGGTCGTGGTGATGTGCAGCATGAGCGCCATGTGATGCAGAGGCGTCATGGGCAGAGTGTTCGACATGTGATGCTGAGACACCGACGGGCTGCAGCGTCATCCCACAGTGCGGGCAGTTGCCGGGTTGTGCCTTGCGCACCTCAGGATGCATCGGACAGGTGTATCCATCCGCCGCATGTGGGGGATGTGCAGTGTGGGCGTGAGCCTCATGCGGCTCGCCAGTCATTGACGTGGAACTTTGCACAAATCTCTCCTTGAGGTGAATTCAGACCGTGAACTACCGGTTCCGTCACCAGCGGGGCCAGTGCATGAGGGCGAAGAAGCTGCGGTGCCAGCGGCCAGGCCAGCGCCCAAAACCATGCCGCTCAGGCCCGAAGCAAGTTCAGCCCTTTGGATGATCGCCACCGGACTTCACATCGCGCGGCCTGGACAAGCTAGGAATGAAGCGCGGCGTCGAAGCCGCATAGCGACGCCAAGCATCGCCGAAGGTCACCTCAGAATCACGCTCCTCGCTGATGGCCAGGCGCACGTACATCACCACCAGCACCGGGAACATCGCCAGCGTCAGCAATGTGGGCCACTGCAACAGGAAACCTGCCATGATGGCCGCGAAGCCGATGTACTGCGGGTGGCGAACCACCGCATAGGGGCCTTGGGTGGCCAATTCGTGTCGGCGTTGCGCGTGATACAAGACATGCCAGGAACTGGACAAGAGCCAAAAGCCCGCGCCAATGAACACATAGCTGAGCAGGTGCAAGATGCCGCCATGAGGATCACCGTGCTGTCCCGTCAGAAGCCACCACAAGTGGCCAGCTTCATGGCCAAAGAGGTTCACGTTGGGAAATTGCTGACCCAACCATCCGGACAACAGGTAAATGGTCAGCGGAAAGCCGTACATCTCGGCAAACAACGCCACGATGAAAGCCGTGTAGGCCCCAAAGCTGCGCCAATCGCGCAGATTGGTTGGTTTGAAGAAACTGTAGGCAAAGCCCACGAAGACGAACATGTTCAGAGCCGCCAGACCCCACATGCCGTAGTCATTGCTTGCTGGGGTCATGGCTGTCTCCGCTTGATTTTCCTGCCTGCTGGTCATGATGATGGCTGCCGTGGTGATGACCATGGTGCATGAACAGATGCATGAGTGGGCACGCCGCCAAGACCAGGTAAGGCAAAAAGCCGAACAGGTGCGCTTGGTGTTCGGTGAACAGATAAAAGCCACCCACCGCTGCTGCCACTAAAAAGGCCCAGCCTGCAGGTGATTTCCAGAAGGAAGGCTGAGGGTCGTATTGTTCGTTTGCCATGGTGGCCTCACTACATCACTTGCGCGGTTTGGCGGCCTCGCGGTCCACCATCATTTGCATCATCTGCTCCATCATGACCATGCGCTTTTCCATCTGCTGGTGCATGCCCATCATGCCGCCCATGCCCGCCATGCCGGAGGCAGCAGGACCTGCGCCCGAGGCTCGCGCCTGCGGCGGCATCATCCCCATACCACCGGAATTGCCTGAGCGGCCTATTTCGCCGGAGCCACCCATGCCCTGCATTTGACTCATCATGCTCATGCCCGACTGCATGAGCTTCATGTGTTCGTCCATCAGGGCCGCGCGCTCGGCGGGCGTTTTGGCCGATTGCATGCGCTGGTGCATGTCTTGCATGGCCTTCATCTGCTTGTCGATAGCTTCAGGGGCAATGGGCACACAGCGGTGGGAGCCGTCGCGCTGCCGGGCGGATGGTGGGCCGAGTGGTCTTCGTCCGTCTTAGTTGTCTGGGCCACTGCAAAAGTGGCCACGGCCAGGGCAGCAAAGGTAGATGCAACGATACGCAGTTTCATGATGCTCTCCGTGTAGATGGTCAATGGCAGTTTCTGCCGGTTTTCGCAAGCGTTATTTGACTTGCATCAAGTCTGATGTTGATCGAGAGAAGCAGTAGCCAACTCATGCGGCCAGATGGTGCTGGTCGAAGGCTCTTTTAGTACGACTCACCGACCTACATCACGAATCAACGTCAATTTGCTCACGGCTACTGAATCCCAACCAACCGTTGCTGCTGTCGAACGTATGCAGTGATGTGCACCACATCATCCGCAGACAAGCCCTGGACAGGTGGCATATCGCCAAACTTCCAGTGGTGTGCGCGACTTCCGTGATGAACGGCTGCTTGAAACGACGCATCCCCGTGGTGCGAGGGTACATACACCGGATGTAAGAACGGTGGCCCTTTGTCCGACCCTTTGAGGTCAATGCCATGGCAAGACGCGCAGTTCTTGTCGAAGAGTCTTTTGCCCTGTGCAGGGTTGGGCATCAGCCCTTTGGATGGGTGAGGCAAGCCGACAGGCTGAGCCGTTGCCAGTGTCATTAAGGCACTCAATCCAAAGGACAGTAATGTTTTTGATGGCTTCATGTGTCTTCAGTCAGAAAAGTCCGGCATGCACTGAGGGTCTCAGTTCGCAAGCTGAATTTCGGTGACCAGCAATCTGCCAGCTTCTTGAATCACCAGGAATTTGACTTTGTCTCCAGCTTTGACGTTGGCCAGCATGGTTTTGTCCTTGACGGTGAAGACCATGGTCATGCCTGGCATATCCAGATGAGGAATGTCTCCATGTTTGATGGTGACTTTTCCGTTTTCGACATCCACTTTTCTGACTTCGCCATCGGACAGAGCAGGCTGGGCTGCGCCATGGTTGTGTTGATGATCGTTTGCGCTTTGGGCGTAGCTGCTCCAAGTGAGCAATGTGCCAACAGTCATGGTTGCCGCAATCAGAAATTGACGAGCGATTTTGTTCATGATGTTCTCTTTTGAAATGGATATGAAAGACTGATTACTTTTTGGATACTTGGACTGAGCCTTTCATTCCGGCCTCAAAGTGGCCGGGGATGAGGCATGCAAAGTGAACGGTTCCTGCACGGGTAAATTGCCACACGATTTCTCCCTGCTTTCCGGGATCAAGGGTCACACTGTTGGGCTCGTCGTGCTCCATGTCAGGAAACTTCCGCATCAACTCAAGGTGTTCTTGCAGCTCTTTTTGAGTTCCCAGACTCAATTCATGGCGGGCCTGCCCCTTGTTGACGATCACAAGACGCACGGTCTCACCTTGTCCAACCTTGAGATTGGACGGGGTAAAACGCATGGCATCACTCATTTCAATGGTGATGGTTCGGCGGACTTTGGCCGGTTCGCCCGGCTTACCAATCGCCATCTCTTCAGAGCCATGGCCATGAGCGTGTGTGTGACCGTCATGGCTTCCACCAGACCAAGCCATTTGAGATAAACCGAGAGTGACGACCGCAGTGACTGCGAGAATTTGAGAACGAATATTCATGGATGCTCCTTGATCGGTGAGCGGATTCAATGGCCCTCATGACCATTGGGTTTGCGAACTTGAACTTCTGTCGGGGTGGATGGCTGGCTGACCCTTGGCATCGATTGCCCCCCTTGAGAATTTTTCCGTGCAGGCGCTGTAAGCGCCCCTGTGTATTCCTGTGCAACAGTTCCAGCCGGATGTTTGAACCACCCCGGGTCTTTGTAATTTCCCGGTTTTTGATCTCGCCGCACCTTGATGACGCTGAACATGCCACCCATGCCGACTGAACCAAAAGGTCCCTGGCCCGCCATCATGGGGGCCGTGTTGTCTGGCAGCGGCATTTCCATTTCTGTCATATCGTGCATGCCACGTTCGCCCATGACCATGTAGTCGGGAATCAGGTTGTTGATCTTCTTGCCGATCCCACGATGGTCCACCCCGATCATGGTGGGAACAGCATGTCCCATCGCGTTCATGGTGTGGTGACTCTTGTGGCAGTGAATTGCCCAGTCTCCTTCCTCATCGGCGAGAAATTCCATCTGGCGCATTTGTCCGACAGCAATGTCTGTGGTCACCTCAGGCCAACGGGCGGAGACTGGAACAGGTCCGCCATCGGTTCCCGTGACGGTGAATTCATGACCATGCATGTGAATGGGGTGGTTGGTCATCGTTAAGTTGCCCACACGAATCCTGACCTTGTCCATTTTTCGCACGATCAGCGGGTCAATCCCTGGAAAAACACGGCTGTTCCATGACCAGATGTTGAAGTCCGTCATGGTCATGATCTTGGGGGTGTAACTGCCAGGATCGATGTCGAAAGAACTCAGCAGGAAGCAAAAATCCCGGTCCACATCGGCGATCAGAGGGTGCTTCTCCTTGGGGTGGGTGACCCACATGCCCATCAACCCCATGGCCATCTGCACCATCTCGTCAGCATGCGGGTGATACATGAAAGTGCCTGGCCTGCGTGCCACAAACTCATAAACAAAGGTCTTTCCAGGCTCGATCCCTTTTTGAGTCAAGCCCGTTACCCCATCCATGCCGCTGGGCAAGCGTTGGCCGTGCCAATGAACGCTGGTGACTTCGGGCAATTTGTTGGTCACAAACAACCGAACGCGATCCCCTTCAACCACTTCAATCGTAGGGCCGGGAGATTGGCCGTTGTATCCCCACAGATGCGCTTTGAAGCCTGGCGCCATTTCACGCACAACCGGTTCAGCCACCAAGTGGAATTCTTTGACGCCCTGGTTCATGCGCCAAGGCAAGGTCCAGCCATTGAGTGTGACCACCGGGTTGTAAGGCCGTCCCGTGTTGGGCGCCAAGGGGGGCATGGTGTCGGCTTTGGTCTGAATAACCGGCTCTGGCAAACCAGCCAAGGCATGCTTTCCAACTGCCAAAGCCGAGACAGCCCCACCGGCAATGCCTGCCAATTTGAAAAACTCTCTTCTTGAACTCATGAATCTCTCCTGTCAGTGGCCAGCTGCTGTGCTGCTGGATGTGCTGGGCATAGACGCCAATCCGACCGACATGGGGCGACCCATCAAATTGGCCTTGAGGGCGGCATCGGCCAGCCAGAACTGTTGGTCTGCCGTGATGGCAGAAATCACAGTCGAGACCTGATCTCGTGCGTCCGCCAGGAGTTCAAAGACACCAATGATCATGCCGTTGTAGCGAAGGACGTTTTCATCGGCCATCACCTTACGCAAGGGCAGCACTTCGTCCTTGTAATGCCGACTGATGTCGTAGGCGGATCGGTATGCCGCGTAGCTTTCACGCAAACCTGAGCCAGCTGCTCGAATCGTGGCTTCCAGGTTATTGGCGGCTGCAAGCGTTTGCGCGGTCATGACATCGCGTCGCATCGAGCCCCAGTCGAAAATGGGTAGCCGAATTCCTACTTCGTATCCGTGGCGAGCAGTGCTTGTTCCCGTGCTGCCGTCGGTCACAGTCCCTTTTCTGGCAGACACCTCAATGTCTGTCAGGCTGGTGATGCCAACCAACCCCTGTGCTTTAGCTGAAGCACTCAGATTGGCCTTGGCAAGCTGAATATCCAAACGGTTTCGGCTGGCTTGTTGCCCGACTTCTTCATCGGACATGGGCTGCTTAGGAATTTCGGGTAACCGGTTAGGTAGTGTCAGCAGTTGAGCCTGTTCCTGGTCCAAGCCCAGCAGGCGCACAAGCTCCTCTCGCTTAGACACGGCATTCTGTTTAGCGGTCACCAGCTGAGTCGCTGCATCTGCATAAAAGGCTTGGTGTCTGGCACGAGTGAGTCGGTTGAAATTGCCCACAGACTCCATGCGCCTGGCCAATTCAGCACTGACTTGTGCGCTTTCGTAAACCTGTTGGGCATAAACAAACGATTGCTCTGCCGCGACAGCCTTGACCCAAGCCTGTTTGACTTGGGTGACGCGGTCAATGACCTCAGCGGCAAACTTGAGCTGAGACTGTTCAATGCGAAACTCAGCCATTGCAGACCGCTGAGGCAGTGTCAGAAAATCCAGCAACCCGAAGCTGACAAAACGGTTGATTTCCGTCTCTGAACCCGTTACCACGCTCTCATAGGTGAATACAGGATTCGAAATTCGGCCCGACTGCGCGGCTGAGGCAGCATCAGACCATTTTTGTGCCATCAAGGCCTGAAAGGCTGGGCTGTTGGCCAGCATGAGCTGAACGGACTCTGTTTGCCCCAGCTGCTTAGTCAGAATTTTCAAGGTCAAGGCTTGAAGCTTTTGCCTGTCGTTTTCAGTTCTGGCCAGTTGAAGTTCACCCTGCGTCAATTCTTTCGTGTCTGAGTTGACACGATCCAGTCCTTTTTGTACGTCGTAGCTGGCACATGCGCTGAGTGTGGCCACAGACACTGCGGTCAGGACCCATTTAAATCGGTTCAGTTGCCGGATCATTTGTGCCCCCCGTGAGGATGCCCCATTGGTGTCGAATGGTTTTGAGGTGCGGGATTTTTCTGTTCAACTGGAGCGGCAGCAGGCTCCTTGGCGTAGGCCCTCCATCCCCCTAACTCTTGAACCGTTTGATTGGCCTTGGCCCAGGATTCAATTTTTGAATCTGCATAGGGTTGGTAGCCTGTCAGTACAGACCGGTAGCTGAAATTGAACTTTTCTGCTGAAGCCTCTAGAGCTGCTGCGTTTGAAATGCCTTGGGCATTGGTATGGAATGCGGCAAGCAACGCAAACGCTGCCCCAACCCCTTGCGACCAAGGTCTTTGACTTAGATTGAAATGCATATATCCCTCGCTGCTCGATGAACGAACGCCACCAGCCTAAGCTGATGGAACGCGAAACACGCAGATCGTTTGGACGATCAGCGTGCCATCAGGCTGTGAGGGAACGAGGAGGTCGCTCTAGTCCAAGCAAGGCAATACTTGCGTGGAAAGTGGGCAGGAAATCAACCAGAGTTGACTGGGTCTGAATTACCGCAAAGCGGAATTGGTCAGAAAACGCCATCGCGTGAACAGTGCAGCATTGGGTGCAGTTGCTGCATTTATGGTTCAGCTTGCTGGCTTTGCTGTCAGCGTGGTGGTCTTGATGCTGATGGCTGACGGCAGAATCATGCTTATGAGCCAGTGATGCGTGAACCATCTCATGCGAAGTTTGGCTTTGCGCTGGGTGGCACAGCGCTTGGCTGGCCGCAGCAAATCCTTGCACGGGAAGTGCAAGGATCAACCAGCAGATGGCCAAAATGCGCAGAATTTTCACAATCGCAATGCTACACCAACTATTATTCTGGGGGCAGTTCAGGTCATCCGGCCAATGACAGCTTTGGGTCGATCTGAGACTGTCACGATTGATTTCAAATGGCTTGGCGTTTCATGAGTGATCCATTCATCCTGTCAAAATGCTATTTTCTGAAAACCAAGGAGATCTGAGTGAACAAAGGCGAACTGATCGAAGCGATCGCTAAAGAAACCGAATTGTCTAAAGCTGCTGCAGGCCGTGCGTTGGAGGCGGTGCTTTCAACTATCGTCAAGACTGTGGCAAAAAAGCAGGATGTTCAGTTGATTGGCTTCGGCACATTCAAGGCAGCAAAGCGCGCTGCTCGCACCGGCAAGAACCCGCGCACGGGTGAGAAGCTGAAGATCGCAGCGGCTACGGTCCCCAAATTCTCTGCGGGCGCAGGCTTCAAGGCTGCAGTCAACAAGAAGAAGTGATCTGAAAAAGTAAGCGGCCTTCGGGCCGTTTACTTTTTGAGCCATACCCTCAAGTTAGAAGTTGCGCATGTCCACTTTTGCGAATCAACTCAAATCAGAAATCAGTCGCCTCGCCAAAAAAGAGGTCCGTGCCGAGATCCGGGTCCTCAAAAAGGCTTCTACCCAGTACCGCAGTGAGATCGCAGCCCTCAAGAAGCGCGTTGTGGCCCTGGAGGCTCAGCTCAAGCGGCAGGCCAAGGGCCGAGCGCTTGTAGTGGCGAAGGAGTCTGAGGATGACGACGGCAAAGGGCTGCGCTTTCGGGTGGGTGGTTTTGCAGCACTGCGCAAGAAGCTGGGCTTGAGTGCTACCGATATGGCCAAGCTTCTCGGTGTCTCAGCCCAAAGCGTGTACCACTGGGAAACTGGCATGAGCAAGCCTCGGACAAGCCAGCTGCAGGCAATTGCTGTCGTGCGCAAAATGGGCAAGAAAGCAGTGGCGGCCAAACTCTCTGCAGGACAGGCTGAGCCAACCTGAAATCCTTTCATGTGGCCTTTCGTGGCATGAACTGTTCATGCCACAGGTCGGGTAGCGCGTTCCGTGTGAACCACATCATGCTGACCTCTTGAGGCTGCCTGCCTTCAAGGATATCCATCACCAGCGCTGGATCCAGAAGTGTCAGCCTCAGCAGTTCATTGACTGTGCTCGGGTCAAGTTCCTCCAGCTTGGCAATTTCTGATCCACTGCGGACCTCGCCCGAATCCAATAATCGCTGCCAGTAGTGGGCTCGAGCGAGCCCTTGGAGCAGGGCGATTTGACTGTTCCTGTCCATGCACTCGCCATTCAAGTGACCTTCGGCCGTTTCGGATGCCATCACAACTGATTTGATCCCTGGACGGCGCTTGAGCTTGAAGGGGGTGCGCGTGGTGATCCGAAAAGTGTCTCCGCTGATTTCGTGGTTGATAGTCGTTTCGCTCATGCGGGCATCTCAATTTCCAGTATCTCTGCGCCCACCGTTTTGGGCTTCATGGTCTCCAGCAGAGGTATCCAGTTATCTGTGCGCCAGCTGACTTCAACCGTATCGTCCTCATGGAGCGTGATCCGCTCTACCAGACTTCGGATGATGTGGCTTTTCACCTGATCAAAGTAGCTGTCCCAGATCTTCGCAGTGCGCTGCAAGATGAGCACGACTGCCTGCGGTTCTGGAATGCCAGGATTGATGGACTGGATGCGGTGCCAATAATGGTTGAGCATCGTGCCCGAGCGCAAGAAATCCAGCACCTGCTTGGTTACCTCTTGTTCGAGGGGGTCAGCTGGTTGGTTAGGAATGCGACTCTGGCTGGCACCTTCGTGCATCTTCTTGTTGTGCACGTAGTAGCGGTAGACCTTCCCCGATCTCTTTTGTGTGGCCATTGGCAGGTACAGGTCACCGCCAGGGCTGTAAACCAGACCACGTAACAGGAATTCTGTGCGAGCTTTCACGGCCCAACTGGCCTGGTTCTTGGATTGGCTGGTGCGGTTCATCAGTTGTTGGACGCAGTCCCATTTGGCCTGGTCAACCAGGGGTTGGTGGGCCCCGGCGTAAAGTTGCCCTTTGTGGGAAGTCATCCCGAGGTACACCCGATTTTTAAGGATCTTGTGGAGTGATTGCTTGCAGAAATGTCGACCTGATTTTGTCAAGCGATTCTGCTCCTTCATTTGCTGGACCATCAGTGTGGTGGAGCCCGTGCTCGCATATGTGTTGAAGATCCAGCTCACGGTCTCCGACTCTCGCGGGTCAATCAGCAGCTGCCGGTCTTCAACCCGATACCCCAGCGGCACTACGCCCCCCATCCACAGTCCCTTGCGTTTAGAGGCAGCAATCTTGTCTCGGATGCGCTCGCCGGTGACCTCGCGTTCAAACTGCGCAAATGACAGCAGCATGTTGAGCATCAGTCGACCGGTAGATGTGGCCGAGTTGATTTGCTGGGTGACCGAGCTGAAGCTGACCTGGTGTGTATCAAAAACTTCGACCATCTTGGCGAAGTCAGCCAGGGAGCGGGAGAGACGGTCGATTTTGTAGACCACCACCATGTCCACCTTGCCTGCCTTGATGTCAGCCATCAAGCGCTTGAGACCTGGACGCTCCATGTTCCCGCCCGAGTAGCCCGGGTCTTCGTAGGTGTCTTGAACAGGCATCCAGCCCTCGTTGCGTTGACTGAGGACATAGGACAAGCCTGATTCTCGTTGTGCATCGATGGAGTTGAACGATTGGTCTAGTCGCTCGTCAGAGGAAACACGGCAGTAGACCGCGCATCGTTTGGGTGTCAACATGTTCATGCTCCCCCCTTGGCTTTGAGGCCGAAAAAGGCCGGTCCTGACCACTGTGTGCCGGTGATGGTCTTGGCGATGGCAGACAAGCTGCCGTAAATCTGCCGGTTGTATTCGTAGCGGCCGTCTGCCAGCACCTGAACCCGGTATTCCTTGCCGTCGAATTCCCTCACCAAGGTTGCACCAGGCATGGCCACCGTTTTGACGGGTGTCTTGCTTTTGATCTTCGAGAGTTGCTGACCGTAGTCAGCCAGCAGCTCTCGGCTGGACTGGGGCAGAGCGCCAAAGACCAGCTCTTGGAATCGGTGCGACAGGCGAGATGTCATGAACTTGCGGTTGGGGTGAACTGGGCGGCGCGGAAAGTGCACATCCCAGACCTTCCAGAGCTCTGGCATCTTTAGGTCATCAAGGGCAGCGACCTTGCTCTGGATTGCATTGAGTTGATCAAGGCTGCGCTGCTCACGCGGGGTGATGGATCGTTGCTTCATGGGTGAACTCCTTGTTCTGTAGACGGGTTCACATTCACGCTCTGCCAGGCATGTAAGTCCACGAACTCGTCGAGATCAGTGGCGTAAACCTGACTGCTGTGGGTTTCGCTCAGCAACTTGTGTTGACTGACAGCGCCCTGAGCCATCAGTTCACTGATCTGCGACAGGGAGAGAAATCCGCTCTTTTCGGAGCGCTTGCCGAGGTGGCTTGTGGAGGGGTTCAGGGGGGCTGTCATGGGTAGGGGTGTGTGTAAAAAAAACCGTCCACAAATCCTATGAGCGGACCCCTCCAGCTGTAACGTGTTTTAGCGGTTGAATGGGGGACACGAGCTGGAATTGCTCATGAATCCTGGACTTTTGGAGCAAAACCCAGCAACCAAGCGGCTCGCATAAGCGCTTTTGACAAACCTGTAAAAAGCTGTATATTTATCCAGCAATCCGGCAAAACTCACCCAAAGCCTCCGGTCGTCAGATCGGGGGTTGAGACGCCTCATTGCCAAAACAAACAACAACAAAGGAGACAACGAATGAGCCGCCCTCAGACCTATGCCGACATCTTGCTGAACCTGCCTGTCGACGACACCCTCAAAGCTTTCATTGAACGCCACAACCTGCCATTGCCCGAAGGCTGGATCTGGCATGACTCGGTCCAAGCCTCCAAGAGCCTGGTTGGGTTGATTCAATTGCACCCAAATGCCGCCCTGCGTGACCGCATCGTGGCCGGGTTACTGGCGAGCACACTGCTGGCCCATCCCTTGGGTAAGCAGGCGATGTTTCAGGCCGCGCACGACCGCCCTGCGGAATTGATGGGACTCATCGCTTGCAAGAGTGATCTGCATCGGGCGTTTTGGCTGTATGTCCACCAACCGGCGCTGTTTGAGGCGGCGGCCGAGATCGAATACCTGGACCACCATGGTCAGCAAGCCCAACAGCACGATCTGGGGATCAAGCACCCGATCAAGCGCGACGAGACTTCGATTGCCGCGTTCAGTGAGGCCATCAAGGGGTTCTACCAGCGGGAGTTGGGGTGCGGTGAGGTGTGCGTGGTCAATGTGCTGGACCGGGCGCGCGGCACGCAATTGATCTCAATCCACGCCAAAGACCTGGCGACGGCCAAGCTGGAATTCGAAGGCAGCCTATTGCAGCGCCGAGTGGGCAGCCCGAACATTCACATGGTTCTTGAGTATGCGCAGACCACCGGAGTGGCCCGCACCATCATCCGGGGTGGGGCCAAGTACCACGCCATGCTTTGCGAGGCATTTGCCAAGCATCTGCTGGGCGTAGATGCCGATGCGCAGCGGATCCAGACGCCCAGGTTGAATCTGTCCACTTTGCGTCTAGGCCTGAACATCCCGCAGGCGATCAACGACGGTTTCGTCGGTCTGCAGGTCAAGAGCGTGACTGTCGTCAGTGGCTGTGGTCAGCTCAAGATGGAGTGCACCGCCAGCGCGGCCAGCGATCAGCGCTGTGTGACCGATCTGCTGGCCGACTACTTTGGCTCAGAAAACCCACTCACTCGCGGGTGGTTGATCCAGGCTGCGGTGCTCAATTTCTACCTTGTACCCTTGCAGGGCAAGAGCCGCTGCCCAGTGGTCAGTGTGGAGATCACAAGCAAGGGGCGCTTGAACCTGCACAAGTTCGATGAAAAGCTCCGATCTCAGCTCGAGGGGTATCTGGTGCAGCTCGGCATCCTGAAAGGGCAGCAGGTGCTACAGCCTGATTCAGAGACTGCAAAGCAGAAGGTCCTGGTCGGTGGATTGTTTGAGTGAGGTGCTTGAATGGAGTTCACGCTGAACCAGCAAGCCATCAATCTAGCGGCCCTATTTTTTGTCCGAGGCGGTGTCTCGATGGAGAGCGGACTTCATGATGAAGAAGTCCAGGCACTGCATGTTCTGAAAGAGGCCAAAGCGGTTGTTCCAGGCCAGATCAACGCCCGTGATGCCATGTGCGCCTTTTGTGGTCTGTACCGAGGGCCGATCTTCCGAAACGACGATGGACTCATGGTGCAGTGTCCGGACTGTGGTCCATTTCGGCTGGATCCGGCCACTCAGCGCAGTTGGCAGCTGGACGATGAATGGCTGATTCGCCGGTTGCGCGGCGCGCTGGACATTGCGCCGCATTCGGCTGTATCGCCGATCGTCGACGGGGTATGGGACATTGGCCGATACAAGAAACGGCCGGTGGTGCTGGCTCGCCGGATCGATCTGGTCGAGCGCCATGGGCTACGGATTTTTCATGGCCCTGAGCCGCGCAACCAAAGCTGGGTGATCACACCCAGGCCACTGGGGCGGTTGACCCAGGACCCGCTGGAGGGGACTGCAACCTGGTTGCATCTGGAAGATCGATTCGCGCTGCACGGCATGGCGCTCCGGTTGCGGGGAGACGATCCGGACATTCTTGTCGATTCAAGCGGGAAGGTCATCCCTGTGGCCGTCCATGGACCTTTCAGTAGCGACTTCGCCTGGGTGCATCTGGCAGGTTGGCCGCATGGCCCCATCCGTTTGACGGAGGCTCAATCCAAATTGTTCGCAGTACTTTGGGAGCATCGGCACCGGGCCGAGTCTGCTGAATTTCTGATGAGGCATGCCGGACTGGCCAGTGATAAACCGATGGATGTCTTCAAGGTCAAGGCTGCAAACCGTGGTGATCCCTTGTACGAGGGGCCGATTCAGGCCTATGAGCAACTGGTCAGCCGACAGCGTCGATTGGGGCAATATCGGCTGGATTGGCCGAACTAACTGCCTGCAGGTGCCATCCCTGAGAAATTTGCGTATTTGAATCACTCATAGTTGCCCTGTTCAGTGGCTGTTGGTCAGTTTGCGACCCATTGCTGCCATTTGGGGATGAGAGAAGCGGTCGATGGAACTACCGATCAGGCCGATTGAATTTGAAATACTCTCAACTGGACTCAGCCGAAAAGCCCAATCGCTTTACGAGCCCACCCCATTTTTCATGTTGCTCACGCAGCAGAGCGAGCATTTCCGCTGAACTTGAAGACTTGGCAACCAAGCCAAATCCAGCCAATGAATCAACCAGAGGTTTATGGTTCAAAGCTCGGCTGATGGCGGCGTTCGTCTGATTTAGCGTCGCAGAACTTATGCCAGCAGGAGCAAAAAATCCAAACCACTGTTCGCTAGCTGGATAGTCGGCTGCGTATTTCTGTTCAACGAATGTCGGCACTTCAGGGGTAAACGGTGATCTCTTCAGACTTGAGGTCCCCAAAATACGCAATTTACCTGCTCGTGCTCCACTGAGAAAGTTTCCTGTAGGCGCAATCATTGCCGCAATCTGTCCCCCCAGAAGATCTGCGATACCTGGGGCGGCTCCGCGATATGGCACATGGTTCAAAGGTACGTTTGATTCGCTGGCGAGCAAAGCACCTAACAAATGCAACGGAGATCCAGTTCCTGGAGTTCCATAGCTGGCTTGAGCTTTGTTAATCTTGGCCCAATTCAGGAAGTCTTTGAGGTTCTGCACATTCTCTGGAACCATGGGACCAACGGCCAACGCATCAGTTGTTAATGCACCAATCGAAACAGGGATGAAATCCTTAAAAGGGTCGTAGTCCAATTTCGTGTAGACAAACGGATATAAAGAAAGGACGGTATCAGGTGACAAAAGCAAAGTGCTTCCATCAGCTGGAGCCAACTTTACTGTTGAGCATGCAATCCTACCTGCTGCCCCGACCTTGTTATCAACAATGACATTGGCAGAAAAGCCCTGTCCGGGCATTGCCTCACCAATGCGTCGAGCTACAAGGTCAACTACTCCGCCAGGGGGAAATCCATTTACAATTTTTACAATGTTCTGGGACTGCGCATGTGCACTAGCCCCAAAGTTAGATACGGCAGAAAAGCCAACAAGTGACTGAAGTAACTGGCGACGCAGCATGATTTACTCTAATCAAGACTCAGCAGTGAAGCCGATTTGCTCAACAACTTTTTTCCAGCGCTGGATGTCAGCGTTGAGACGTGTAGCCAAATCCTGAGGTGAAGTCCAAATTGCCTCCATACCCATCAAACCATACGCGTTAACCAACTCTGGCTGAGCGACGGCAGTTTTCATCGCTGCACTAGCTTGTTGAACCAATGCAGACGGCGTCCCAGCAGGCATAAAGACACCAAACCATTCAGTCATGTCGCTAAGAGGAATTCCGATTTCTTGAAATGTCGGCACATCTGGCAAAAAGGAAGAACGTTTAGTACCTGTTACAGCCAAAACACGTATTTGACCTGTTTTCATGTGAGGTAAAAATTCGCCTAGTGGTGCAGAGACAGCGGGAAGATGACCGCCCAACATTTCCAGAATCGCAGGTTGCGAACCACGATAACCCGCATGTGTCATGGGTACCTTGCCAATCCTACCTAACAGTTCACCAAGGAAATGTGGGCCTGAGCCAGTGGCGCCAGAACCGAAGTTCGACTGAGTTGGGTTTGCCTTAGCCCATGACAAATAGTCGTTAATCGACTTCACTGAAGCTGGAACTGCAGGACCCACGGCAAAGCCAAGGTCTGAAGTCGAAACGATACCTACAGGAACAAAATCTTTTTGTGGATCGTAAGCAAGGTTTTTGTATGTATGCGGGTAAATAGCCATCATCGACGCCGGTGTCAATAACATCGTTGCCCCGTTGGGGGCTGCACTCTTAACAAATTGAATGGCCAAGCGAGCGCCTGCCCCCGTCTTGTTCTCAACAACGGTGCTTTTTGCATACGTACCGCGTAGGCCCTCGGCCAGCCTCCTAGCAGCAGCGTCAGTCGCTCCACCAGCAGCAAGTCCAACCACAATCGTAGCCATGGCTACGGAGGGTTCGGCATGGCTCAGCATGGGGATTCCACCAACGCTAAGCACCCCAAGAGTCCCCAGCATGCTTCGACGATTGATCATTTGAGTGCTCATTTGACTGTCTCCTTTTGCAAAATTTCTTCAATGAAAATTAACCTATCGTTTCCCCACCACATTTGGTCGTGCATCACCATGCTGGGGACACCAAAAATTTTTCTATCTATCGCTTCTTGGGTCGCTTGCGAATAGCATTTGGCTGCCTCCTCGCTCTGGATGTATGAGCAAAAATCATCAAAGTTCATGTCCATGCGATTGCATACTTGAGCGATGGTCTCTTGCGCATCAGGGGCATGTCCTTTGCCCCAAGTCTCTTCAAAAGCGATACGGACATATTCAGCTTCATGACCAATACAACCGGGGAAATACAACCCCGCGTTCAAGCCGTAACTGTTGTAATTGGGCGGAAATACGAGCGGGATTCCATACCTGTCTGCCCATCTCTGCAAGTCAATTTTTAGATGATCGAGTTTGACTTTTAAATCACGATTCGATGGCCCCACATTACCAATAGCAGTTTTAGCTTCCACTAAATTGATAGCATGGAATTGAATTTTCTGTCCGTACTTCAATGCAAGCTCAGCAATTCGATGTCTTGCCAAGTATGAATACGGACTTAGAAAATCGAAATAAAAATCAATGCTCATAATTCATTGACAACTTTGAATCGCTTCACCGACTGCGTGGTTTTGATTTAGCTCGTGCAATCTTGTTTTTAGAAGTAGACGCGATCGGCACTTCTTTTGAATATTTTTCGTGAAGCGCAGCCCAAGCGACGCCCGATTGACGGGCTCCTTTGAGGTACTCCTCAGGTACTTGGTGATAGGGTGGACGACATGGCCCTGCTTTCAGCCATCCGGCGGCATCCATGCGTGCCTTTTCTAGCCCAATGTTGTATTTGGAGAATTCAGAAAAATCGCCACGAGGAAATAAAGTTGAATCAGCCATACGCATTTCATCGGAAATCGATTTGGCTTTGATCCAATCGCCGGACTTCTTTGCTTTAATGACTTCATCGCGAAGTCGTATAGCCGTTGCCGGACCGCACATAGAACCGCTTGACCAGAAAGCTGTCATTCGTTCTGGATTAATGCGTGCAGCTGCGTAGTAGTCATCCTCGTGCGGCAGAAAGCGAATCGATGGGGCAAGCTTTAAATCAAGATCCAGCATACCGATGCCCAAATACTTGGCTGCGATGACTTGTGGGATCGCAGAAACCTGAGCCCAGAAGGGTCTTGGGAAGTCGAACTTAAATGCCTCAGGGTTGGCATACACAGCGATTGCAGCTTCAGGACACGCTTCGGCAATGTCTTTGTAGAACTGAACCGCTGTATGTAGTTCGACTTTGCACCACATAGGGACACCCAGCATGGTGCCATCAGCTCCGATATCCATGGCCGCTCGTGTCTGCCGCACTACTTCACGAGTGTTCAGTGCGGTTGTTCCGCAAAAAAACGGGACTCGACCACGGGCAGTTTCTACCACTGTTGCGATGAAATCACGCTTCTCTTCCCAGGTTAAGGTTGCGCACTCACCAAAGGTTCCCTGACTCAATATCCCATTGACTCCAGAGGCGATCAGTTGTTCCACAATTCGCGCAGTTTCATCAAGATCTAATGTGTATCCAACTCGCCAATCTGAAGCATCCTCAGTCGCTGGAGTAGGCATGATGACCCATGCCCCTTGAACGTCTTGCGCGGTCAATCGCTCTTTTTTCAAAATAGCCACGTATAACCTCTATTGAGCTAAGTCTGCTTTTAAATGCTTGTTCAGATATATTGATCAGAACGGGTACTGTTGATTAGATGGCTCAATGGTGATCCATTTCAGCTCAGTGAATTCGTCGATCACAGCACGTCCATCAAAACGGCCATATCCACTGTCTTTTGTTCCACCGTATGGCGCTTGTGCTTCGTTTTGGACTGTCGATCCATTGACGTGGCAACTACCCACATTGATCTGCATTGCAACTTGCAGTGCTCGCGTGACATCTTTGCCAAAAACTGCTGAAGACAATCCGTATGCTGTGTCATTTGCAATCCGCAAGGCGTCCGCTGTATTTTTTGCTCGGATCACCGTCGTGACTGGACCAAATGTTTCTTCATCGTATATCCGCATTTCGGAGGTGACACGATCTACGATCGTTGCAGGCATGACGGCACCTTCAGCGTAGCCACCGCTGACAATCTTTGCACCTTTGAAAACGGCATCTTTGATCATCTGATTGAGTCGATCACCCGACTCACCAAGTACCATTGGACCAATGATGCATGCCGATCCCTTGGCTGGATCCCCCATAGGTAACTTCTTCGCCTTGTTGGCAAACTTTTTAACAAACTCGTCAGCTATGCTTTCGTCCACAATGATTCTCTCCGTGGACATGCATATTTGTCCTTGATACAAGAAAGCCCCAAACACTGCAGCCTTAACCGCCTCATCCACATCAGCATCATCAAGTACGACCAGCGGTGATTTCCCGCCTAATTCGAGAAGACAACGCTTGAGATGTCGACCGGCTTTTTCAGCAATGATTCGACCAACGCGAGTTGATCCAGTGAAGTTGATGCGACGAACGGATTTGTGAGCTATCAGCGCTTCTACGATTTCTGACGATTCCTTCGGATCATTGGTCAGAACATTCAGTACTCCAGCAGGTAAGCCCGCTTCAATAAGCGACTCTGCAAGCAACATGTGGGTTTTAGGACTGTGCTCGGAAGCGCGAAAGACTACAGAATTTCCACAAACTATTGGATAAGCGATCGCCCTGGCAGCCAATACAACCGGTCCATTCCAAGGGACAATGCTTAATATCACCCCCACAGGTTGACGCACCGTCATTGAAATCGTCCCTGGTTTGTCTGTTGGGATGGTTTCCCCTTGTAGTTGGGTGGCCAGTGAGGCAGCTTCACGAAATAGATTTGCCGCCAGCATCACATTGAAACCTGACCATAGTTCCGATGCGCCAACTTCTTGTGCCATCACCTCGATGAATTTAGGTGTCTTGCTCTCAAGAATGTCAGCTGCTTTCAACAATACGCGCCGCCGTTCGGTCGGACCTGTTTGCGACCATGCTTCAAAACCTTTTTGGGCTGATTCCACTGCATTGATTGCATCTTTGATTGTTGCCGCAGCGGCACGGGTGACCAGTTTTCCTGATGTGGGATGAACACGATCGTATGTTGCGCCTCTTGAGGCTTTGACTTGTTTATTACCGATGATGAGTTTTGTTTCCATGCCGTTCACTCCTACTGGGAATGGCTCCGACTTTAGGAAATAGCTGCATCGATGAAAAACGGTCTTTTTGGATGTCACCCATCGGAAACGCCGATGGGTTATCCGTATGAAAACGAATTATATGAATACTTTACAAGTATGAAATGGCTTTTTCCACAGATTGTTGAAGCCAAATCAGTTCCTCATGATCGGTTCTATTTTTCGACCAAATCATCACCAACTCCAGCTTCGGAAGTGCGATCGGCGGCTTAAACACGTCCAGTTGAAGTTGCGCTGAAAATCGTTGCGCAAGCGATTTTGGAATGACCCCTATCAGATCGGAATCGACAACGAGTCCAGGCATTAGTGTGAAGTACGGGATCATGAACTGCGTTCTTTGCCGATGTGGAGAATTTTCCAATGCCTCCTGTTCGATAGTGGCGTGACCATCAGTTCGCATGTACATGACATGCGGTCTTTCAAAATATTGTTCCGGTGTCAGTTTCTTGCCTTTGCGGTATCTTCGACCGCATTGAATTGCCACCCATTCATCCTGCATGATGATCTTGTGCGAGAACTCCTCGTCAGTTTCACTAATGCCGCACGCTTGCCAATTTGTTTTTCGATTGGGACAAATGATCAAGTCAAGCGCCCCTTGACGTAACTCTTTTGCGGATGTGCCTGGAGTAGGGACTAGAGCCATTGAAATCAATGGTGCTTGATCTTGGACGGTCGAAACCAAATGCGAAGTCAGTAACGCCGCTACATAGTCCGCTGTTGCAATCCTAAATCGGTTCGTGGCAGTGCTTGGATTGAAGGCAACCTTCTGAAATAGATGCCCGGCCAACTCCATCAAGCGCTCAACCTCGGGGACCAGAGTGATTGCTTTTTGAGTCAGGACCATGTCTCGACCGCGTGAAACGAGCAAATCATCTCCAAACAACTCTCTGAGTTGCTTCAGAGATCCGCTGACTGTTGACTGCGTGAGATGAAGCCGCTGAGCAGCACGCGTAACGCTCGCATAGCGCAACAACTCAGCCAAAACAGGCAACAAATTCATGTTGACCGTTCTCAGAGTAGTTATGGGATCATGCATACAGATTGAATTTACGATGATCCATATGAGATTTCAAGAAATTAGGGAACCAACGACAGCTATTGGCATAGTGTAAAGCCGACCCCTTTTGGCCGGTCTGAGTCACTCAGGAGCGGCCGTCTCTACGCGACCCATTGGTGTCGTTGATCGGTTCGGTCCATCTCGGCCTCCGACGCTCCCGTGACAAAAGGTTGTATCGTCGGGTACTGTTAGGTTGCTTTCTGAACGACGATCATGGCTTTAGACACTTGGCTCCTATTCCTGTTGACATCTCTGGGCATGTCGCTCTCGCCTGGACCGAACGGCTTACTTGCACTGACTCACGGTGCCATGCATGGCAGCCGTAAGACGCTGTTCACGATCACTGGCGGGATACTGGGCTTCACCGCCGTGATTGCGTTGTGCCTTTTCGGCATCGGTGCACTGCTCAAATCGTCCCTGATGTGGCTGACCGTCCTCAAATTTATCGGGGGCGCCTATCTCATTTGGTTAGGCATCAAGCTCTGGCGTTCGCCAGCGGCGACATACGAGAACGCAAGCGTGACTCAGGATAGTCACGGTTGGCCGCTCTTTCGTGAAGGCTTGTTGACCGCAGCAACCAACCCGAAGGGATTGCTGTTTTTCAGCGCGCTGTTGCCACAGTTCATTGATCCGCACCGCAGTCTGCCAGTTCAGTTCGCGGTGATATCGGCCACATATGCATTCACCGAGTTTTCGACCGAATATCTGCTTGCGAGTGCTGCGCAGCGCATTCGACCTTGGCTAGCCCGAGTTGGGCGAAGGTTCAATCAGGTGTGTGGTGGTATTTTTGTGGCGATTGGCGCAGCCTTGCCGCTCAAGGCGTAGCCAGTCGACCTAAAGCGGGTCTTGGCCTGAGCGCATTCAAAGTCCGCTTCTGTCGGCGAATTCAACCGTTCATGACCACTGAACTACCTGACCACGGTGCTGAACAGGCTGACTACCTTCACTGAAATACGCTGGAAATCGAAATCTCAAAGCGATTAGGTACCCGGGAGGCCTGTTTGACACCTACCGTTGGGTCTATCAACTTCACGAGGTCATGAATTCGCTGGTGATCTGATTGGCATCCGGTAATGACGGACACCAGTGCGCCTTGGGGGAATTCCAGGAAATGGCCATTTGATTTGAGTGACTCCGAATCAGGCAATGCCTTGGATTCTTCTTGAGCAATGAGCCGGTATTCCTTCTCGTAGCTCCAGACGTCGCTCTTAGCCAAAAGCGACAGCAGCGCAGTGTCATCTGAGTTGTCGTGCAACTTCATGATCGGGAATGCGCTGGAGTATTCGCACTTCAAGGCCGCGCAGAAAATCTTGTTGTGCAAGCTGAATTCCAGGCAAATGCCGCGATGACTGTCCGCGTAGTGTGACCACATCAGTAAATTTTTGGGGTCTGGGCCTAAGCAATAAACCCTGTACTGTTCGGCAATGCCGCTAGCCATTTCTCCAGAGAGCTGGTTGATCAGCTTGGCGGCTGCTGCAGGGTTATGCAAAAAAGTCTGCCGCATGCGTTCTTGAGCCTCTGGCGGCATGGGACTTTTGCGCTGGCACTCGTCAATCGCCCATTGGGCATGCTTTTGACGCTCAGTGAGGTCGTCCAGAATTTCCGTATTGAAATGAGGTTTGCAGTCCCACGGGTCATTGAAAAAAGCGGGATCTGAGCAATAAATTCGCTTGTCTCGCAGGATGGCGCTCAAGCGTTCTTCACTGAATTTCTCCCAGTGATATAGCACGCGATGACCTTCTGACCAGGCGGTGATGGGCATGGCTTCGTCTATTTGCTTGCCGCCGCAAAAGCAGTGGCGGCAATCCGGACCATGCTCGGATGCAGGGTTCCGAGCTTTGGAATTTGGCCGTGTGGCGCGTGGGGTGGAACGGAGAAGTAGGCGTCGTTGAACGGAAGCTCAAGAACGTTTCTCAGATCAAACTTGGTGTCGTAGCTCAAACCGGCGCTGGCATAGGCAGCAGGGTGCTCGCTCTTTGAGATCCTGAATTCCCCACTGTAGAGGCGATCTGTCTTTTGGCTCGTTCCGTATGCCACGCTCACGAAGATCATGCCTTCGTCATCCTCCTTGGTCGAAACAATCAGACCAGGGCGTGGTTTGGGTTTGGGGTGAATGTTGTCGGGAAAGTGGCACCAGACGATTTCGCCAGCCGTGGGCTCCGGCCACCAGCGCATCAGGCGTTTTCCAATTCAAAAAGACTGCTGCGGACGGTGCCGCCTTTGGCCTTCGGGGCAGATTTTTTAACCTGATTGAGTTGGGCTTTGGTCAATGCCCCCTCATCTGCCTCGTATTGGGGCAGGAACTTGGTGGCCAGCTCATGCAGCGCCAGATGAATCACCTGTGTTTCGTCCACACCCAAAACATCAGCCAGACGTTTGGTCGTTATGCGCGTCACGCCTGTTGCGCTGTCTTGCGGGCGATAACGGAAGGCGATCTGGGCTGCTGCAGCTTTCATCTCCGGCTCCTTTGAGGTTAGATATCTTAAAGATATCAGAATGGAGGGGCGTTGTCAACAAGGCCGGGCGAGTCCGGGAGGGTTGCCGGGATTAAGGAACTGGAGATATCGCCAAAGTTCCTTGATCAGTTCCTTATCAGTTCCCTATTGATTTTCTGAAATAGCAGCGTTGTCCCTCAACTCTCTGAAAGGAGTTACCAATGCTGTTAGCAACACCAGCGCATTCCACGCTCAATCCCTTGAGCGTCGTGGCCCTAGAGCCAAATACGTCCCCCCGGCAAGTCCTGAGTGAAGCCGATCTGGCCTCACGTTGGGACATGAGCCCCAAGACCCTCCAACGTTGGCGAATGGAAGGTCGAGGCCCTCACTACTTAAAGCTGGGCAAACGGGTGAACTATCCCCTCAAGGCCGTGATCGCCTTCGAAAACTGCGTTCAGCACGTATCCACATCAAGACGAGCCACTGCCTGAGGAGCCACCCCATGAACCACCTTCAATTGCAACAGGCAGCCTTGCCTGATCTTTCCGAGAGCCAGATCAGCCGTCTGCCCAAAGACCAGCTGGCTCATTTCAGCAACGCGGTGCAGCAGCTCCATGACTGGACGCTGCAAATGCGTGGCCGGATCAACCGGGGCATGGAAACCCGCTATGCCGACCAGATCCGTCATGCCGCAACCCTGGGCCAGGACGAAGCGGCCAGATTTCGCATCGACGACGGGGACCTGCAGATCGATGTCTCGCAGCCCAAAGAGATCGTCTGGGACCAAAAGCACCTGTCCGAGATCGCCGAGCGGATGGTTGTGGCCGGTGACCGCGTACAGGACTTCATGCAAGTCCAGTTCTCGGTGACCGAACAGGACTACGCCCGCTGGCACCCATTGCTGCGCGCAGCTTTCCAGCCCGCTCGCAAGGAGCTTGTCATCGAGCCCACCTTCCAGATCCGCTGGGTGGGCGATGTCCAGCTCTGAGCACCGCACACCTGCATCCTTTTCTCAAACACAACCAAACACAGGAAATTTCTCAATGAACCACGACAACTACAACCCGGCCGCCTACGGCCAAGCTTCCGGCCATGGCGCACCTGGCGCATGGTGTGACTTCAATGACGCTGACGCCCAGCAAGGCGAGTTCAATCTGATCCCCAAGGGGACCCAGGCCCTGGTGCGCATGGCCATCAAGCCCGGCGGCCATGACGATGCCAGCAAGGGTTGGACGGGCGGCTATGCCACGGCATCGGATGAAACGGGGGCCGTGTTCTTGTCCTGCGAATTCGTTGTGCTTACAGGGCCGTTTGCCAAACGCAAGATCTGGAGCAATGTGGGCCTGCACTCCAACAAGGGCCCAACCTGGGCTCAGATGGGGCGCAGCTTCATCAAGGCGGTGCTCAACAGCTCGCGCAACATCCACCCCGATGACAATTCACCCGAAGCACAGCGCGCTCGCCAGATCCGCAGCTTCGGCGACTTGGACGGTGCCGAATTTGCCGCACGCATCGGGATCGAGAAGGATGGCCAAGGTGAATACCGAAACATCATCCGGTTGGTGATTGAGCCCGACCACAAGGATTACGCAGAGCTGATGCAGGCCAGGCAGCCACGTGACGGGAGCGTCGGCGGTGGTCATGGATCTGGCGGGGCCCCAGCGACTACCGTGCCCACAGCTGCCGCACAAGCCCCCCAGTCTGGGGCCAGCTATACCCCCCGTCCCGGCAACGGGCAGGGCCGACCTGCATGGGCTCAGTGATGGCGAGGCTGCATGAAGTGCTGGGTGTGTTCCCGTCAGGCCAGAGGATTTGGCCATGTGGATCTGCGCTTCAAGGTGGGGCATCCCAAGCGATATCCCATCGACTGGATCTTCTGCTCAAGGCGCTGCCAAGACTGTTTTCACCGGCTGTATGCGGCCGGTGTTCGGTCCCTGGAGCGCGAGGGTTTGTTGCAGACAGGGGGTGGTGTGATCGATCCCACTGAAGCAGAACTGACCGCCATGCAGCAGTGCCTCAAACCTTTGGGCGAAGCCGCCAGCGAGATCGGAATGGATCGACCGCTGTCGAGCTACACCCAGCAAGAAGCCCTGCAACTGATCAACGCCGTGGTCACGACCTATGTCGAGGCCATGGTCCAAGAACACGAACGCAGCAAGTACCCGCCCGTTCGCATGCAACTGGATGCCCAGCCGACCTATTGAGCTGAGCGTCCTTCCAACCTTCAAAAACCAACTGATGCAGACGGCGAAAGCCGTCTGCAGGGACGACTGTTTTCATGAAAAAAAACCAACCAGTGATTTCTCCGAAGAAGAAGTCAGGGCATACGGCAGCTGACTTGGCTGAATATCTCGTCACGGCCGAACAGGCCTCTGTGGCGCTGAATCTGCCGCTGTATTACTTCATCGACGCCCGCAAGCGTGCGGAAATGGGAATTCCGTACTACTCGATCAATCGGATGGTGCGCTACCGAATCCGGGAACTGCACCAATGGCAAGTGAAGTACGCGGCTGAGCAGAGCAGGCACGCCAATTCACCTCAAGCGGGAGGTGTGCATGCTTGACTTCAACGATGCGCCCGGGGGACAAAAGAGCAGGGCGATTGACAGTGCCGCTGATGTTGCCCGCGAGAAGGATGAAATCCGCTCGGCGCTGAATGACCAGCTGGCAGTGCTGGTTCTGGACATCTGGCCTTCGGGAAAACGCCGCCAGAACAAGTACCTGGTGGGCGATGTGATGGGCGGACCTGGTGACAGCCTGGAACTTCTGCTCTCCGGGCCTAAGGCTGGCCTGTGGACTGATCGTGCCACAGACGAAGGCGGCGACATCTTCGATCTGGTGGCCCGTTACTACAACCTTGATGTGCAGACCCAATTTCCGCAAGTGCTCGAGCGGGCTCGGTCCTGGCTTGGCCGAGTCTCTGCCATGCCCGCAAGCACTGTGGCAGCCAGCAAAGCCAAAGCACCTGCCGTGGACGATCTAGGGCCTGTGACCGCCAAATGGGATTACCAGGATGCCGAAGGCAAGCTCATCGCCGTGGTCTACCGCTACGACCCCGAGCCGGGCAACAAGGAGTTCAGGCCCTGGGATGTGCGCCGACGCAAGATGGCACCACCCGAACCCCGGCCGCTGTACAACCAGCCGGGCATGCTCAAGGCGGATCAGGTGGTTCTGGTCGAGGGGGAGAAGTGCGCCCAAGCCCTGCTTGAATTTGGCGTGTGCGCCACCACGGCCATGCATGGCGCCAACGCACCTGTTGAGAAAACCGACTGGTCACCGCTTTCAGGCAAGCATGTCTTGATCTGGCCCGATCGTGACAAACCTGGTTGGCTCTACGCCGATCATGCTTCCCAAGCCATCATGAGAGCCGGTGCCAAGTCATGTGCCATCTTGCAGCCGCCTGCAGAAAAGCCCGATGGCTGGGATGTGGCTGACGCCCTCACGGATGGTTTTGACATCGCAGGATTTCTGGCTGTGGGCGAGAGGGTTCCTGTGGTGTATCAGATCGATGCGCATGCGCCCCTGGAGCTTGACGATGGCATCGACTACACGAACGAGGACGGGCTGGCCATGGCCTTTTCTCAGCAGTTCGCCGAGGACTGGCGCTACTGCGCCCCATGGAGCAAGTGGCTCGTGTGGAACGGGGTGCGCTGGAACATCGACAAAGCCTTGTATGTGATGCATCTGTGTCGCCTGATCTGCCGTGCAGCAGCGATGCAAGCGGATCGCGAAAAACTCAAAGGACGCTTGGCCAGCTCGGGAACGATCTCGGCCATCGAGCGAATCGTGCGTTCAGAGCCGCGTCACAGTGCCACGGTCGAGGAGTGGGACTCCAGTATCTGGCTCCTGAACACGCCTGGCGGCATCGTGGACCTGCGCAGCGGTGCCCGTGGTCCACATGACCGCGACCGACGCATGACCAAGGTGACCACGGCCACGCCGCAAGGCGACTGCCCAGTCTGGCGCAATTTCCTGGTGAATGTCACTGGTGGTGATGAGGAGCTTCAAGACTACCTGCAGCGCGTAGTGGGATATTGCCTCACGGGTGACATAAGCACCCATGCGCTCTTCTTCCTTTACGGCACAGGGGCCAATGGCAAGTCGGTGTTTGTGAACGTGATCTCCACGGTGCTGGGCGACTATGCCGCCAACGCTCCCATGGATACCTTCATGGAATCGCGCTCTGACCGGCACCCCACCGACCTGGCTGGACTGCGTGGTGCCCGCTTTGTCTCGGCAACCGAGACGGAGCAGGGAAGGCGATGGAACGAATCCAAGATCAAGGCGATCACTGGGGGGGACGACATCACGG
>JACCDZ011104590.1_pt1 | contig 56616 bp, 52 predicted proteins | sample 7449551 | NCBI WGS metagenome assembly JACCDZ01 (sample SAMN15323452, study PRJNA562643) | freshwater metagenome | isolation source: river surface water | place: USA:Blue River Watershed | collected 2017-08-18 | reverse complement strand
GTATCAAAATCAAGCCGGCTGGAGGAATAATGCCAAACGGCATTTGATGTATTGATTATAAAAAAAACCGATTAGGAAACTAATCGGTTTTTTGTTGCGGAGAAAGAGGATCCTCTTTAAATCGCATTAAGCTAATAATTTCAGTACTTTACAGAGCTACATTTTACAAGGGTACTAACTGGGGTACCAGTCGATTATCAAACTTTCGTTTTGCTGTTTGTCCAAATTTAATTAAAATTCTAATATAACCAAATGTAAATGACAGATAATCTATGTATAAAACAATTACTTACTTCAGCTTATATGAAGTACTTCTACCGCTTCCTTGTTGTTCTAATACTTCTTTTTTAACCAAGTCCTGTAAATCCCTTAGAGCTGTGTCGGTTGATGTTTTTGTAATTTTCGCATATTTTGATACACTAAGTAAACCGAAGAAGTCATCTAATAATAATTGAAGTATTTTCTGTTGACGGGCGTTGAATAACGTTTCTTTATTAGATTCCCAAAATTGAACTCTTACCATGGTTTTTTTGATTGTTTCATCTGTTTGTTCCATGGAACGCATTAAACAATCTAAAAACCACATTAGCCATTCTGTAATATCTAGGTTTCCTTTTTGAGTATTTTCAAGTATGTCGTAATACTTATTACGTTCTGCTTGTATTTGTGCCGACATAGAATAAAACCTTTGTGTGCTTTTATCTGCTCTAGCTAATAGCATATCAGTTATTGCTCGTGCAATACGGCCATTGCCATCATCAAATGGGTGAATAGTAACGAACCATAAGTGTGCTAGACCTGCTTTTAAAACATCATCAATGTCTGTATATTTTTCAATCCAATCTAAAAAAGCATTCATTTCATTTGGTACTTTAGATGCAGGGGGGGCTTCAAAATGTACTGTTTCTCTACCCATTGCGCCTGATGTAACTTGCATTACATCATCACGCCAAGCAGCAGTTTTTATTTTATACATTCCGCTACGCCCAGTGGGGAATAATGCTGCATGCCAATCAAATAATCGTTCGTCAGTTAAAGTAGTATCGTAAAGTTGTGTAGCATCTAACATCATTTCTACAATACCGTCTACATCACGTTCAGCTGGTAAAGCTCCAGCAATTTCAATTCCTAAACGTCTCGCGATTGAAGAACGAACTTGTTCAGGGTTTAATAATTCCCCTTCGATCTCACTAGATTTTATGACATCCATAGTCAGTGCCTTAAGCATCGTTTCTTCCTGTATCCGAAAGCCGAGAGCTTGCATCTGACCTAATATTTGTCCCTGACGATGCCTAACTGAACCTAATATTTTTGTTATAAGTTCTGTATCCCATGTAAATTGTGGCCAGTTTTTTTGTTCGTGTATATACATAATCACCGCGTATTTGCGGTAAAAATAATATTTTATTACCGCTTTAGCAAATTTAAAAGTGATTAACTGAATTAATCACCGCAATTTTACGGCGATAATACATAATAATCACCGCATGTTTTGAATTATTATGATGTTGTTTTGATCTGTTAAATGGTATTAAGTAAAATATGAAAAGTCCATTTATTCTAAAAGAATAAAATATTTAGTTATCTGTAATGAGATTTTGAATATATTATTTTTTTGATTTTATCTTCATTTAATTCATAACTTTCTCTAAAGCTAATTTCACCTAATTCTAAAGCTCTATCTTTCATGTATCTATAATATTCGTTATGACGACCAACTTTTAGGCTTATAATAACTATTTGAGTATTGTTTTCAAGTTCGTGTTGTATATCATCTACATAAAAATAATTTATGGGTATTGAAGCACTAACAAATGGTAAACTTATTCTATCTCCAATTCTTGGTAAATGGGTTAAATGATCAACTGTAAATTGGCATCTATAATCAAAGTAGCTTATATAAAAATGATAAATAATATTTTTAAAGCTTAAATTTAATTTACGGTCGTAAGTAAAAATTTCAAAATGCATTTTTAGCAATAGCTTTCTAAGTGTATAAGATTTATAACCAGTAGCAGCTTCAATATCCTTCATTTTTGGATATGGAATGTTTGAATCTTCATCAAGATAATTTTCACGGTTTAAAAATTCAATAATTGGCAAACATTCTTTTCGGTCTTCGAAAAACTCTTGTAATTGGTTTCCGATATAAATAAAATCTATAATTATTCGTTTGATAGAGACTTGTGTTTTCATAATGAGTGTTTTTTAGCATTATAATTTGGACTAGTGTTTCCGTTATTTTTAATTGATTTATAAAATTAAATAATAACTAAAACAATTTATTATGAAAACAAAAAATGATTATCAATTTGATTTTTCATTATTTATCAATGACAAAATAATATGTCAAAGATTTTTTAATGATCACAAGTTTAAAAATTATGAAGTTGACTTTAATCAAGCAATCCAGATCATTGTAGAGCCAACCAATTTGATAAAAGATTTATTGAAATCCCAATCTATTGAGTTACTTTGGAAAAATTTTGATTCATACAATCATAATACTCTTTTTTATAAAGAAACTAAAAGTGATTTGTTTAAGATAACAATAAGCTATAATTCAAAACTAATTGCTTCGAGTTGTATTGATGGAAATATATATCAGCCCAAAATAAAATACAATGTAAATATTCGTCCAATTATTCCATTAATCATCTCTAGTATTAGACTTAATTTGATTAAATAAAAAAAGAAACCTTGCTTTTGAAATTAAAGCAAGGTTTTAAATTTTAAATTAAAAATGAATAAAATAAATTTTATAGCATAATTTTTTAGAGGAGAATATATTTTAATTAAGCTTTCAAAGAGGACGAATTAAGTCAATTTTTTAATGTTTTGCAAAAGCTATACTTAAAATGTTAAACAATGAAACTTAGATATTTGAAAAACTTAAATAATAGTTTCATAAATAAATTAGTCGTTATCAATATTTAGATATTTTAAATTTATTTTTTTATGAAGGGTTACCTTTTAATGATTTACATATAAACTGTAAAATAATCATTAATTAAAAAACCTATTTTATGAACAGAATGAACCTCTTATTTACGATTCTATTTTGTGCTTTAAATTCTATTATCAATGCACAAGAAAAAGAAGAAGACCAAAAAGACATTGCAAAACTTGAAATTAGAGATGCAAGACATGATGGCGAAAACATTACTAATACAATTCTTCAAGACAAAAACTCTTATCTATTTTATAAGACTTCAGAAATAGATGGATTACTACTGAGTTTTATTAGTGACTCCAATGATGACCAAACATACGGGAATATTTATTTGGTATCAAAAGAAATTGAGCAAGGAAAAAAGAATATAAATCGAATGCAGACCTATAATTTTTATTGGAGTTATGTAAATTCTTTTGATGATTACAAAGGAACGTACAAAGGAAAATTATCATTTATTAAAAAGAAAAAAGGAATCTATTTTGAATTGCATTTAAAGCAAGAAAATTTGGATGAATTTTTATTTAGAGGTGAATTGAAAGGAGATATCTCATTTCTTGAAGATCAAGTTGGTAAATAATTAGTGCGTCTAAAAAATAAATTTAAAATATACCCTATGAAAAATTTTAAAAAAATTTATGCCATTATGATTTTTATCATTTCCATGGCCATGAGTGCTCAATACTCAAAAGAAAATAAGAATATTATTGGAGACTTTAGTGTTATGGATGCTAGGGATAATGGAGAAGATTTAACATCAGAAATGATTAAGGACAATGGAAAATTGATCTTTTATAAAACTGAATATGATAATCAAATTATGTTATCCAACTTTTGGGAAAAATCACAATCACAAAGTTATGGTTCCATTTTTTGTATAACTAAGGAAGAAATTTCTGAATCTTCAGAAAATTATAAAAGAATAGACTACACATTTAATTGGAATTATGCTAATTCGTATGATGACGTTAAAGGGGTAGCAAAATGTAAATTACGTTTACTTTATAAGCCACAGGGAATTTACTTTAGATTAGATATTCTTCCTGAGGACTTAGAACTACTAGTTTACAGGGGTGAATTGAAAGGTGAATTAACTGAAATCGATTCTTTTATTGAAAAATAATTCAATCATAGGGTTACCTTTTTACAAAACCAATATTAACAAGTATAAAACAATTAATCATTAACAATTTAAATTTAATTATCATGAAAAAATTAATCTTCTTTATCACGTTCTTATTTGCAGCTGCAAATTCTTTTGCTCAAACATCAACTTATGTTTCGGGTTACACAAACAGTAATGGAACTTATGTTCAAGGTTATTACAGAACCACCCCTAACACTACCCGAAATGACAATTACAGTACTGTTGGAAATGTAAATCCTTATACAGGATCTTATGGTACAAAACCAGCAGATAGTTATTATAGTTCTTCAACGTATTCATCACCAAGCTATAGTAGTTCGTATTCAACACCTGCCTATTCTTCCACACCAGTTTATACTGGCTCACGAGGAGGTCAATATTATATCAATAGTAATGGCAATAAAACTTATATTAGAAATTAAAACTCAAATTCAACCTGTCTTTTGTTAGATTAATAGGCAGGTTGATTTATATGTTTAAGAAAATACTTAAATTGTGCCAATAAAATCTTTATTGTTAAAAAAGGTTAACATGACAGGCACAAACAATTTTACAACGCTTAACGACCAGGAGTTGTTAGTTAAAATAAAACAAAATTCCGATTATTTAGGTATCGTTTATAAACGATGTAAATCTAATTGTTTGGGGTTTATGAGAAAAATGACTAGTGGCAGAATTAGTGATTATGAGCTAGAAGATGTTTTTCAAGATGCTAGTATTATACTTTATGAAAAAATAGTAAAAGGTGATTTTGTTCTTACTGCCACATTTCAAACCTATTTGAATTCTGTATGTCGTTTTCAATTGTTGAATACTCTTGAAAAAAGTAAATTAACTACCGATTTTCAAGAAAATAAGGATAGTGATGATGATGAAAATCCAATGAGTTATTTATCAACTATTACAGATACTTTAGATGAAATTGATGATTCTAATGAACCACAATTTATAGCGATTGAAAAAGGTCTAGAAAAGATGAAAGCAGCTGGCGGTCATTGCTATGAACTACTTACCTTGTTTTGGTATCACAAAAAATCAATGAACCAATTGACCGAGGTTTTTGGATATACCAATGAAGTTAATACCAGAAACCAAAAGGCTAAATGCCAAAAGAGATTAGAAAAAATGGCTTATAACGAGTTGAAAAATTAAAATGAAACTAGCTACTGCTATATTAAAAAAACTATTGTTATCCAAATTGGAGAAAGACTCCAAGTTTGAGGTAAGTAAGATTACGGAATCTTTTTTAGAATCTTTAACCAAGTCATTTTGTGATTTTGAAAAAGATACTGAGTCTTTTTACCAAATCCTTTATCGATTAGAATTAAATGACCCCGAAAAAATAAATTCTAAATTAGCTGCTATTTACACTGCTTTCATAAAAGAATTAGCCGAGAATTATGTTTTGGGGAATAGTTCTGAAGTAATTGATTATTTAGTTGATTCTAATAATAATACATTTAACAAGGAGGTTAAGTTCTTTACTAACTTGAAAAATGCAATAACAAAAATAGAAAGGAAACGAATTAAAGAAGAGCTACCCACTGCATTCGACAAACTCAATTTTGAAATTTCAGATAATGAAATTGAATTAGCAATTAGAAAAAAAGAAAGAGAGTCTTTAAAAGAAAAAATGAAGGTTTGGGATAGTGAATTATCTAAATCAGATGAGAAACTAGTTTATACTATTGATAATAAATCTAAATCTAGAGTTATCTCATTATCATGGATTCAATATGCCGCAGCAGCTTGTGTTGTTTTAGCCGTTGGTGTTTTCTTTTTTAAACAATCTTCAACCACAAACTCAAATTTAATTCAACCGACAGATAACAGTGTTGTAAGCGTTCCAGTTAAAGAAAAAATGGGAAACATTGAAATTCCATCAGAAGCATTGGCTGAGGTAGCAATTGTTACTAAAAATGCTACAATCATAGAAAGTGGTATGGGATATGCTTCTGCTTCGAATAAAGTTAAAGTGATTGAGCATAACCAAAAAGAACGTAAGTTATCTATTGAAAAAGCAATTGAAAAGTATCGTCTAATGCTTGAAAAGGAATTCCCTGATAATAAAGTAAGTAACGTCTCACGAGCAAAAATCATACAGGATAAGATTACTAGTCTTAATAAAGAATTAGTGGAGTTGAGAGATAAAGAACAGCATTATAAATTTGATGGAAAGACATTGGTTCTGTATGTTTCAGATAGTGCAACAGAAAATGCAATACTTTTTTATGAAGACACTTATTATCTAAGTAGAGAATCAATGTTCTATAAGTTAACTGTTGCAAAGTCAGCTCAACTATATAAAAGAGAAGATGATTCAAAAGTAATAAATATGTTAGATCAGATTTATAATGGTTATTAAATTAAAACTAACTTCTAAAAAAGGACTTACACTTATATTTTGTGTGATATCCTTTTTTATGTTTGGGCAAAACAAGGATGAGCAACTAATTAGACAAGTTTTTAATCAACTTGTAACGGCTTACGGGAATTCTAAATCCTCGCCTGAATTAATTTTTACAAAGATGTCTATTCCTGCCAAATACAACCCTATTGTAGGAAAGCCAAAAATAGAAGTCGATCAAAAACTATTTTCAGTATGTCGAACCTATGGTAAAGATAGTCTAAATGCTTTGGCTGTTGTACTAAGTCATGAATTAGCACATTATTACAGTGACCATACTTTTTGCAGTGATTATGCTTACGCTTATTTGAAACCTGAAAATCCTAAAGCATCTAAAGTTGTTAGAGATTCACGATTGAATTCAAAGATAGAAAAAGAAACAGAAGCGGACTATAAAGGTTTCTTTTATGCGGCGGCAGCAGGATTTGAACCTTTTGGATTGCAGTATAATTTAATAGAAACACTTTATAAATCATATAAATTAACTGATTCACAACCAGGTTATCCTAGCAAACAAAAAAGAAAAGAATTAGCCCTTGGAGCTGAAGTAAAAGCCAAAGAACTTTATGGATTTTTTCAGGCTGGATTAAAGGCAATGGAACTAAAGAAATATGATGAAGCTATATCGGCTTTTGATAAAGCCAATAGTTTTATCCCTTATCGTGAGAATTATAATAATATCGGTGTCGCTAAGACTTTGAAAGCATTGGAATTGAAAGCTCTGTCCAAAGGAGAGATTGATACTCCTAGAAGATTTCAATATCCTTTAGAAATTGATAACAACAGTCGTTTGAAAAAAGCATCAACAAGAACTTCTACAGATAAAGTACAAATGGAGAACCTGTTGGTAGAAGCGCAAAAAGATTTCGAAAATGCTATACGTTTAGACCCAATTTACTTTAAAAGTCATATTAATTTGGCTTGTGTATTTGATTTGCTAGGAAAACAACTTTCTGCTATTTCGGAAATTACCGAAAAACTACCTAAAGAGTATAAAGAAACTATTTCTGCTAAACAAATTTTAGCTATTGCCTATTATAATGCAGATATGGAGAAAAAAGCAGAGGTTATTTGGAATGAACTGAAAATGTAATTATACTTTATAAGGATTAAAATTATGACCAAATTATTTACATTATTTTTCTTTCTATCATCACTTTGTTCATTGGCACAAGTTAAGGTGAATGAAGTCAAATTTTTACAAGATAAAATTTATCAATATGAAAAATCAGGAGATACTTTAAGTGTAGATTACATGATTTCAATTGATGATTTTGGAGAATATTATTTTAATAATAAAGACTATACAAAAGCAGAAAAATTTTTCATAAAATCATTGGGGCTTAAAAAGCATATTTTAGGTCAAAAACATATTGAATATGCCTATTCACTTCATAATTTAGGTTCCCTTTATGGTGAAAAAGGCCATTATGAAGAAGCTGAAGCATTACTTTTAGAGGCTTTACTGATAAGATCTGACATTTTAGGAAAGAAAAATAAATTATATTTATATAGCTTAGAAAATTTAGCTAAAATTTATGCTTTACAAGGCAAATACTCTAAAGCTGAGCCATTATTTTTTAAATTAATAGAATTAAAAAAATCAACTTTTGGAATAAAGAGTTTGGAGTATATGAATTCTTTGAAAGGTATTGCATTTTTATATCAAAGTCAAGGTAATTATTATCAAGCCGAACCACTTTATTTGGAGTTAATAGATTTAAAAAAAGAGATTTTTGGAGAAAAACACTATGAATATGGAGATGCACTAAATGATTTAGGTATGCTTTATTATTATCAAGAAAGATACCTAAAGGCAGAATCATTATACTTAAAAGCTATTGAAATTCGACGAGAAGTTGTCGGAATCTACAATCCAGAATACATAAGTTTACTAAATAATTTAGCAACTTTATATCAAGCCCAAAATAAATATCAAGAAGCTGAAAATTTATATTTAAAAGTTTTAGAAATTAAGAAAGAAAGATTAGGTAGTGATAGACCTGATAAAGATTATGCTATTTATTTGAATAATTTAGCACTATTATATGATATCGAGAAGAAATATTCAGAGGCTCAAGCACTATATTTAGAAGCATTAAAAATAAAAAAAGAAATTTATGGAGAAAATAATGTTAGTTATACAATTTCCTTAAAAAATTTAGCTCTTTCATATAGGGAGCAAGGAAAATATATAGAAAGTGAACCTTTATTAATGAAATCTCTAGAAATAAAAAAAGAAATTTTAGGAGAAAACCATCCAAGTTATATTTTAAATTTATTAAATCTTGCTGTTTTGTATCGAATTATTGGATTAGATGAAAGTTCTTCGATTTATTTCAACCATTTTATAAAGGCTAATAAAAGTAGAATAGTTAATGATATTTATTCTTTGTCAGAAAAGGAATTAGTAGATTATATTTATTTAAAAAAGTTTAATAATAGTGCACCATTATCATTTCTATATGATATACTAAATGTTTATCCATCAGTTAATATTAGCTCTTTTGAAAATGAATTAATATTAAAGAATTTAACTTTACGTAATAATGAAAGAATAAAAAAATCTATTCAAAAAAAAGGTGATAAGGCATTGCAAGATAAGTACCAATTATTTGTATCTAATAAAATAAAAATCAATAAGTTACAAGAGCTTTCTTTAGATAAACAACCGCCAAATTTGATGATGCTTATAAACGAAACAGAGAAAATTGAAAAAGAATTGGTCAAAGAATCAAGTGTTTTTGCAGATTATAAAAATAGAATTACAATTTTATTCAATGATATTAGAAGTAAATTGAAAAAAAATGAAATTACTATTGACTTAGTCTCCTTTAATTATTATCAAAAAACCCCTACTGATAGTATTATTTATGCTGCTTTTATAATGAAGGGAAATTCTAAATTTCCTAAGTATATTTCACTTTTTGAAGAAAAAAAATTAGACTTTATATTGTCAAGGAATAAAACTCAACAAGATAGTAGTCGAATAAATAAGCAGTATTTAGACAAAACTATTAGTGATTTGTTTTTAAAACCCTTAGAAAAAGAATTGGATGGTATTTCAACTGTTTATTTATCGGTATCTGGCTTAGGGCATCAGATTGATTTTGCGGCGTTGCCAATAAGCGATAATCAAAGTTTTGGCAGTAAATACAAATTGCATATTTTGAGTTCACCTGCCGAAATTATAGATTTTAAAGTAACACGATTACATAAAAAAGAAAACTTGGAATTGCTTTTGTATGGTGGGATTGATTATGACAAAACAAATTCTGTTGCCAAAGTAGGGGCAGATATAACTGAAAATAATGAAACTTCCAAAGAACTTCAAACACGAAGTGGCATTTCAGAATTCGGTTACTTAGTGGGTTCCAAAAAAGAAGTGTTATCAATACAAGGAAAAGGTAATCAAAATGGTTTTAAAACCACTCTATTTGACGATAGAGATGCAACCGAAGAAAGTATCAAACAATTGGATGGTAGAACTAATCCTTTTGTTTTACACTTGGCTACTCATGGCTTTTTCTTTCCCGATCCTCAACAAGAAATTCAAAAGGTTTTTAATTTAGAAACAGAAAAGAGGAAAATTTACAAAGCTTCAGATGATCCCATGATGCGTTCGGGTTTACTTTTAGCAGGAGCTAATAAAAATTGGAGTAAAGCACCTGATAACATTACTACAGAGGATGGCATTTTAACTGCAAGTGAAATTTCTAATTTAGATTTAAGTGCTTGCCAATTAGTTGTATTAAGTGCTTGCGAAACTGGGTTAGGTGAAGTAAAAGGTAGTGAAGGTGTTTTTGGCTTGCAACGTGCATTTAAAATGGCAGGCGTAAAAAACATCATTATGAGTTTGTGGAAAGTTCCAGATGCCCAAACGGCTGAACTTTTTGATATTTTCTACACTGAGTGCTTTGCAGGTAAAACCATTCACGAAGCTTTCCAAACTGCACAGGCCAAAATGAAAGTCAAATATTCTCCATATTACTGGGCTGGGTTTGTGTTGTTGGAATAAAATTCTCATTTCAGATATATTTTAACATTACCATCATTTAATTTCATGTATTCTGCTTTCGTTATTTTCGAAAAACGGTCTATTACATTTTGCCCATGATATAAATCTTGAAAATGATAGTATTCGATAATTTCTGATTTCAATTGAAATGGAATATGAATAATTGTTAAGTCTTCATTGAAATTTTCATCCGAAGTTAGACACTTGTGTAAGTTATTTGTATTTCTATATAGAAACTTACTTCCCTGAATAAGTTTCCTTCTTTCGGCTAAATAACATTCATTATTAAACGAATATCCATAGGATATTCCTTGGAAGAAAAATGAATGATGAGTTTGGTCAAAATTTGATTTTAATATAGTTGATTCTTCAACATATTGATGATTTGAATTTGAGTTATGATAAATTATTAGTGCTCCATCTTTATCAGTATTTTGATTTTTATCAACTGCAAATTGAAGCCCAACTAGTGGTTCATTTGTAAAATCAATTAATCTTGTTGGAATCCCAAAATGTTGAGCTAACATCATTAAATTCCAACTTTTATCATAACTACTGGTGACAATTGGAACAAGATCATTCAGATAGTTTCTATCAATATTAAATGTAAAGTTCTCAATAATTTTATTTTCTACTTTCAAAAAACATTCAATATTTTTGATTCCTTTGTTTCTTGCTAATCCAGATGTAATTTCCCATGAATAATCAGATTGACCTCTGTAATAATCAATCCCAGAACATTTTAATTTAGAAAAAATATCTTTAAAGTCATCAAAAGATTTAGGAGTTTCTATTTTCATTGTAATTAATTTATTGTTGTAGCCTCAAAATTAAATTACATACTATTGATTAACAAGAGAAATATATTCGTTTCGTCATGTTTTTGACATAATATAGCATTACTGCTTATTTTGGTAAAAAATCATATCCCAATTCTTTTATTAATTAAAGAATTGGATTTTTTTGTTTAGCAGGGTTACCTTTTTAGTTTTTGAGTATAAACAGTTGTAGAAGGAAATGAATTTCTTCGATTAAATAGATACAACAAACTTAAAAACAATTATCATGGGATTATTCGACTTATTTAAATCTGCAGAAGAAAGAAAGCAACAAGAACAAATTAATCAGTTGCGAAAACAAGTATTTCCAGGTGGAAAACTACAACAAGAAAAAGAAGTTCAAGAAGTACGCCAATTATTGAATTATAGATATTCTAAAGAGGCTACAGAGTATACTTATTTTTATGCAGTTTTATCATATTTCACCTCAAATTTCACTAATGGTAGTGAATTAACTGATGTTATTCTCAGAAATTCAAAGTGCACTGTATCTAGGGAAGATGCGAAAAAAATAGCTCAGTTTGCGGTACTTAAAAGACACTATAATTCAAATGAATCATTAGGACAAACTTTACATCAAAAATCAGATGGTGAAAAGTTATTTATGATTGTATTTGGTGGTATTGTTGAGATAAAAAGAGCTTATAAAGATTTATCCAATTTTGGAAAATTTGAAGTGCTGTTATTCAATTCGTTGATTGCTTTGCAAGAATTTCAGCCAAAATATCCTGACAGATTTGAAGCTATGAAGGATGATTTTTATAGAAATATATTTAAGCAAGCTAGAGTTTACAATATTCAAATGACAAATACAGAGCTTGCTAAATTTGTGAATTCAAGATTTGAAACGTATTTGGAAGAAACTACCCGATTTTTCGACCAAGATGAAGAAGGTTATTTACTTTTAAAAACGTATACTCTTTTCTATGAGCATCCTTTAGAACTAAATCCAGAAACTAGTTTTGACCTATTTGAATATGCTGAATTTCTTCCTGCATTGATGCAAATGAGAAATTATATTATAGAAAAAGTATTCACTACGTTATAGTCAAAATTCCACAATTATTTATTAATAAGTCAAAAAAGATATGATACGTAAACTTTTATTTCTTTTAATAATTTTTCCCATAACTATTTTTGGGCAAACAAAACTTACTAGTACTCATTACAATTATTCATTTATAATACCAGATGGATGGTATGCAAAAGACAAAATTTATAACCCAAATGTAGACTCTAAAATTGTAGATGGAAAAGGAAATTCATTTATTGTAGCTATTCAGAAATTTCCAACTTCAACAAAGTTAACCGCGACTCAACAAATGTCAGGATATACGAATGAAGAATTAGAAGAGCAATTTAATGCAGTTTACGGAACAACTAAAGTAGTTAAAAGAGGGACTGTATTTGTTGGACTAAAAGAATTCTATTACATCCATCTTTTAACTCCTTTTCAAGACGGGTATCAATTGTACCATAAGCAGTTTTTGTATTGTGAAGGAAGTAAAATGCTTTCGTTCGATGCCTGTTCTAATGAAAACTATTTAGACGAAACTACTCCTGCTTTTGCTATAATGATTGATACATTCAAATTCAATAACCTAAGCTATAAAGCAGTGAAAAAATAATTATTTTATTTAATAGGTTACCTTTTTCCTTTTTTGCTATTAACGAATAGTAGCAAGCTAGACTTCTACAGAACTATTATTTAACATTAAAATTAAAAACACATGAAAACATTATTTGGTATTGGATTAATAATCCTGGGTTTAGTTTCTTTATTTCGTTATCCTAACTTATGGGCAGATGCCGCAGAAACATTTGGAGCACTTATTGCATTTGCAATCATAATAGTTCCAGGAATATTATTAATTAAAAGTGATAATAAAAATAATAACAAATAGTCATGAAAAGTAAAACAATCATTCTCACGTTATTATTGTTGGTATCGATTCAATCATTTTCACAGAAGTTTTATTTAGGTGACCGATTAACTCCTAAACCAACCCAGTTCAAACTACTTGGCATTTCTTCGTCAACTGGTGTTCATACTTATAAATATATTGGAGCAATTACAGATAAATATTTTTTTAATAGAAGAATTGGTGAAATTATAGTAGGGTATAAAAATGGTATTATAGTTACTACCATTTACAACCTAATTCCAGAAAACGGTGATGTGGGAGTACCTCAATCTACTTTAGACTTAGTTCAAAGTGGAATACCTTTTCCTTTAGCAAATGTTAATGGAGTGTACGGAGCTAATATAGATAATACGTCAATTACTTTAAGTAGAAGTAATAATGCTATTACATTTTACAAAGACCGTATTATGTTTTTTACTTCGGTGAAGAATAGTCTTTTGAGACAAAATTAATTGTAATTAGGGTTACCTTTTTGATTCTTATGTATAAATGAGTATAAGAATTAATTAATCATCTAAATATAACGATCATGGCATTTATCACATCTTACAATACCCATAAAATTATTACAAGAAATAATTTTAAAAATGTAAATCTTTCAGGTCAAGTTTACAGATTCAAATTATATATGTTTAGTAAATATGAAGAGAATTGCTTGATAGCTATTCAAGAATTAATGAAGAATCCTGAAAACTATTTCAAACATATTTATGACCCAATAGTAATTAATGATTCTAAAAAGTATGTTTACAAAGAGCATCAACCTGCATATCATATCGATAAAGATTGTAAACGATTACACTCTGACTTTACCAATTTTGAATTACCAGAAGAAATCAAAGAAAGAGGAGACCTAGAAATAGAGCGATTTAGAAAATGGTTTTCAGAAAATCAATATTTACTTGAAACACCAGATGTATTTGTAATGCGGCTTAAGTTGGCCTTTGGAATATCTTACAATCCCAAATCCATTATTTATGAAAATTCGGGATTTGCTGAAGTGAAAAACTATTCAGTTGAGGAACTTGAAAACAAAATAGATTTCCATATCAAAGAAGCTGGAAGGTATTTTTATGCTGAAGAGAAGAATACAAAAATATTGAGAGCATTTGGAAAGGTTTCTGGGAGAGCTTTTCTGGATATTCCACTTGAGGGTAATTATACAGGATACAGTGAGTATGAAGTTAAGCACTTTTTAAAAGACTACCATAGAAAATATAAGTTACCTATTAGAAAATTATTGATTGAGTATTATAGAATTAAATTTAATCCTGATTTAAAATTCGCAGAAAATTATATGGAAGTACTTGGGTTTAAAAAATGTGAATGTTGTAAAAGAACTGAAGAGAATAGATATTTTTTGAATTTATCAGAAAATGATAGATGGGGGTTTTTATTAGAAAAATCTCAGGAGAATAAAAAACAAATTAATAACAGTGCTTATCAATTCGAAGAAGTTTATGACTTACCATTTTAAATTGAGATTATGAAAAATAATTATTGTTTGAATTCTGAAATAGATGTATTTGTGAATTGTTTCACCACTTTAAATCCTAAAGGTTTTGTATATGTTCTAAAAGAAGATGTTGTTTACGATGAGCTCTCAAAACAATATTGGATAGCACTTTTTGAAGAGAGGTTTGAAAGCTTTAAACAAGAAAATATTCCTTTTTTGAAACCCATCCCAGGCAGATGCGTAGGTTGTAAAAAAGGATGCTCTGGTTTTACTTTTTTGGATAAAGAAAGCGGTTTCTATGTGGATTTGGCTATTGAAACTGATGGAACTGCAATAGTTGAATTTACTGACTGTGTGAATTTGAAAAATGATGTTTTGGGACTCAATAAAAGAGAACAAATTTTTATGAACGATAAAGACCTTCATTTCACCACTCAAGAATTTCCCTTTTAAATTTTTTTTATGAAAAATAATTTTGTGCTTCTAGTTGTTTTGTTGTTATCGGCTTCTATCTACAGTCAGCAGTTTCAAATTGGTGATAGAGTTGCTATAAAGTCAAAGGATTTTAGATTATTAGATTATTCGTCTTCTATGAAAGTACATACATATCAATATGTAGGTAAAATAAAAGAAAAGTATTTGTTTGAAAGGAAAGTGGTGGATGTTATTGTTGGGGTTAAAAATGGGGTAGTGGTTACCACAATCTACAATCTGGAACTTAATAAAGAGGAACATGAAATTAAGAAATCAACCTTAGCTTTGGTTAATAAAAAGTTAGGAACTGATTTGCATCGATTGCCAAATAATGATTATGCTGCTACTATTGGAAATAAATTAATTTCATTGCAAATTTCCTATTCACCATTAACTTTTGATGCAGTTCGATTGGTATATTTTACTTCTATCAAATACAGTGTTTTAATACCTTAATTTTTATACATGATGCTAAGCAATACATTTAATAAATACATATCTAAGTTCAGTTCAATAGTTATTATAATAATAGTGTTGGTAAGTATATTGAGTTGTGACAACGAATCGAAACCAAAGCCTAACAAAACAGCTTTTAAACCAATAGTTTGGCATATTGCAGGCTTACCCAATTGGTTTTATTTAAGTAATTCGAGAATCATCTATAAACGCTGGGGAATAAATTATGTTTTAGACGGTTGTTCGGGTTCCATTATAGGTATAAAAAGTAACAAAAAAGCAGCCAAGATTTTAGAAAAGCGCCATGGTAAATATTGGCGACAGGTTTTCGAAATGTCAGTAAAAGAAGAGATAGTCAATCGATTTTCAGTTATTGATTTGATTTTTAAAAGCCAAGAGGTGATAAGGATTCAAAAGGAATTTGATGTGAGCATAAAAAATAGCAATACACGTGTTATTTGTTTAGGAAAAAATCGATATACTGTTTTAGTAACCTGGTATGATCCAAATAATGAAAATAAACGTATTCCAGGGCAGCAATTTAAGGTAAATCTTGCCAGTAAAGCGGTTACTAAAACTAATGAGAAGTTTGATTGGAGTGGGGTGTATTAGTATCAAAACCACCTATTTATACAATTGAAGATAAAAATCAATTTATGTAGTTACAGTTAGTATTCTCTTAATTCTAAAATCATCTATATCAATAATTATACCTTTAAGTGATTGATCAGGTTTCGCTAGCTCTTCTGAACAAATTTCATATACCTTTTAATTTAGACTTTCTTTAACATTGTAATAAGTTGAAGAACTCTAATGTTTTATGTTGATAATATAAATTAAAGATTTATCTAATATAATAGACTGCATATATTCATATTTACTAGCGATTGATTTTAATTATCAAAAGAGATTTAGTTCTCAATTATAATTTTTTTTAAAATATTGAAAGTTTATTTTGATTTACCATTTAATATTATTTCGGTGTCCGTTATATTTTTCTCATGATAAAACATAATTATATGGTAACCTTTGATCCAACATCTCAGAGAACAAAGCCAGCCAAACGGGAGTTTGGAACCATAACAAATAGGATGAATGTCCTGACTGGGGTAACAATAAACGATTTTTCAACTTTAGTTGGAAGTAAGCATCAATATACGTGGTGTGGTGGTACATTCGATGGAATTGTGAATAATTATAACTGGGTATCTCAGCAAGTTTTCGGTCTTGACTTCGATAATAACACAATCACCGTTGAAGAAGTTTACAAAATTTTTGCAGAGTATAATATTATTCCACAAGTATGGTATAGTACTTTATCTAATACAGAAGTACATAAAAAATTCAGAGTAATGCTATTCTTAGACATTCCAATTACCAATCTTAAATTGCATAAACAAATAACACTTGGATTGTGTGCTATGTTTCCAGATTCAGACCAATCATGTAAAAATGCTGGAAGATTGTTCCTCGGTGGTCAGAAATCCTACGTAACATCAGAAGAACCAATTAAAACCCAACGTATACTAGATGTTATTTCTCCTTATATTATTACTAAAGATAATTCTCGTACCAGAAATATTACTAATTTAAGTTACCTACGTAATAATACTTTAAATGGAGAAAAATGTAATTTCTTATATAATTATAATAGAAATATACAAAATTCTCCAAAGTCTCAATTACTACCACTAACTACAACTCTAAAAGGGGAAAGTCAAGAATCAATTGACTTCAAGATAGCTAGAAGTAAAGTAAAAATACTTGATGAATTTCTTAATGGGAAATGGCTTACACACCCTGAATTATTTGGTTTGGCTACCAACTTAATCCATATCAAAGGTGGTAAAAAACTTATGAAGAAAACAATGGAGTTTTACAATGAAAAAGGGTTAACAGAGTATACTGATAACAACTTTAATATTCTTCCTTATGTATCTTTAGTAAATTATCCAGCAACTCCGATATATCAATTTTCAAAATATCCAGAAGACGAAGGATTATATGATATTGTATCTGCAACACGAACAGTAAGGGGTCAAATAAAAATTGTTGAAGAAAAGAAGTTAATAAGTTTAAATGAAGCTGAAAAAACATTTAAAGATAAGTTTAATGATGTCATATTAAATGGTGAGATAGGAAAGGTCTATTTATTTTCACTTCCTACTGCAATAGGGAAAACGGAGATCTTAACTTCATTAGAAAATTCAATTATAGCATCACCAACAAATGAATTGAAGAATGAGATTGCAGCACGTATGAAGACTCAACACGTTGTCTCACCAGATCAAATCATATTCGAGGATGATTCATTAAACGTATCTATAATGTATTATTACAGCATTGGTCTGCCACAGAAAGCAATGGAACTATTGTATAAAGTTGTTTCAAGTCCTTTAATGTATTCACCAAATGATTTACAAGCAGCTACCGATTATATTACTAAAAATGAGTCTTGTAAAACAGCCGATGAAAATATTATAACTACTCACAGAAGAGCCCTGTTTGGTGATTATGCTCATGATACTTTGGTATTCGATGAAGATCCATTACAATGTCTTTTAGAAATAAAAAATGTAAGAATATCAGATTTCATTAAGCTTAAAACAGAGAATTCTAAATTACAAAATGCAATTTCTACTATAATTGAGACACTAATATCGTCTGAATTTCAGCAAGTACTAGAAAATCCAAGTTTTACTATTGATATTGAAGAGTTAATTGAAATAGCCATAGTTGAAGATCTTAATTCAAATATTTTTGATTTTATAGGTTCAGCTTATTTTTTACGTGACTTAAGAGATGCAGATTTAATTCATTATGTTGTAAAAAGAAGTTTACCTGAAACAAAGAAAACCATCATAATGTCAGCTACAGCACCAGTTGAAATATACCAAAAAATGTTTGGAGATAGATTGGTAGTTATATCTCTTGGGGATGTAGAGCAAAAGGGGAAAATTATTCAATACACTAAACGTTCATGTTCACGAAATGGGCTGGAATATTACTTTAAAAAAATAAGAGATGAAGTAGGTGTGCTTCCTTTGATAACCTTTAAAGGCTTCAAACCAAAATTTCCTAGTGCAGTAGAAGAAATGCACTTTGGTAATTGTTCGGGGTATGACACCTTAAAAGGGAAGGATATAGCAGTTGTTGGAACTCCCCATCGGAATAATTTAGAATATTATCTTACTGGTAAAGCCTTAGGGATAGATTTTGAAATTAGTGAAAAGGTAATGACTATGAATGAGATTTCATTTAACGGATTTGAATTTAATTTCAATTGCTTTATTAACCCAGAGTTAAGACTAATTCAATTGGCACTAATTCAATCGGATTTAATTCAGGCAGTCGGCAGAGCTAGAACTTTGAGAACAAATGCGATTGTTAAGGTATACTCTAATTTTCCTTTGAGAGACGCAGATGAGTTTATTTATTAGTTCAGTATCTATGTGTAAATAAGCCATTCAGCATACCCTTTATGTCGTATTTAATAGGATTGTTTTTTTTGTCTATTTTTAGATTAAAGTCATGTGTATAAAGGGTTTTAAAGGTTTTTATTGATTTAATTTATTTTACAGATATTGATGTACTTGTCAATCAACCTTGATTTTTAAATAAATCTATTTAAAAGTTTCACTATTATTAATAGTGAAACTTTCTATTTTGGCTAAACCCTTATGAATAAAGGGCTAAAATGATTCTAGATATTTTTGTGCTAAATAAAGTTTCACTTTTAGTTTATAATACTTGTTAGTGAAATTATTTAAATATAAATTTGTACTCTCTAAATATCAACAAACATGAGTTTAAAAAATTCAGTTACAACAAGTGACTATCTGAACTTTGATTCGACTTTGAACAAAGCAACAAAAATGATTAAGACGGATAGAAATTACAAAATTGGATTTTTAATTCTATTTGGCATCAATACTGGTTTACGTATATCGGATATATTAAAGTTAAGGATTGAAGACCTTAATAACGATACGTTATCATTGATTGAATCTAAGACAAATAAAAAACGAATTATCAGGCTCAATGATAATATAAATACTGCTTATAGATTATTGATAGAAAGAGATAATAATCTTGAAGGATATGTTTTTACTTCCAATCAAAATACAGTCTATAGCAGACAGTATGTGAATAGAAAACTTAAAGAAGTATTAGGTACAAAATCTAAGGCTGTCAGTAGCCACTCCCTTCGTAAAACATTTGGAAGGCAAGTATGGTCAAATAATAATGAGACAGATAAAGCTTTGTTATATTTAAGCGAATTATTTAACCATTCATCACCAAGTATTACTAAAAGGTATTTGGGCATTAGACAAGAAGAGCTTGACGATATTTATATGAGTTTGTAACCACTCTATCCGGGAGGAGGCTAGGGGAGGTATCCCCCATCGCATACGTTTAAAAGGGTTATAATAAATATGATACGATAGTCTGAAAAAATATTTTTTCAAAAAAATCCCTAATTTCAAGGATTTAATGTATTTAAAGGAATGTGATTTTCTATAATAACTTTTGTGAACTAACCTTATTTTTATTAAGATTATTTGATTCATTAATTATAGACTCTGAGATTAGATTGTTGATTAAATTTTTAATTTGGGCTTCTGTTAAAATGATTTTGCGTTTTAATGTTTTTGATTTCATATTACTTTTTTAGATAAATAGTAATAAAATAAAAAGGGTACCTATTGGCACCCATTTATAAACTTTTTCTAATTTGGATTTACTTGAAGAAAAGGTAAATTAAATCTCCATTTACCGCCATGTTTATATCCAACTTCATAAATTAAATTTTCAGGTATTTGAATTCCAAAATAATCATAATTATGAGGGTCTTTAATTGTCATGTCGACATGATTACCATTCAAATCCACATTCCATATATGTGCTGTTTTTGAATTGTCTATTTTATTTATTACGATACCTTCCACATATCCATATTGGTTTTCAAAACAAATTCTTCTTGCATTATGTAGTTGATTGTTTTTTGAAAATTCCTTTCTTGTTATTTTAGATGCGTTAACTTGAACTTTGGTTCCATGTTTTTCTAATAAATCTGAAGAAAAATCTAAATATATTATATTCAATCTTAAATTATTTAATTCTGTTTGTTCTGAATTATAAATCTTATCTTCAATTTCTTCGATATGTTTTAATCTTTCTTGATATAATTTTTCGTCAATCATTATAAGATTAACATTACTTGTGTTTTGAATACTATTTTTCATTTTTAATTTTATTAATTAAGGCTATTGCAGCCATTTTTATTCTTATTATTAATTTTTGTTGAGGCGGATCTATTTCCCATACGACTTTAATATCTTCGATTTTAGTCTTTCCTCTTTTCTGATTGGGCATAATTATCATGTTTGTTTTTTTAAGTTTTTAACATACATATAATTGCTGTTTTCGTTCATAAGTAATTCTATTTCTTTTGTTGGATAATAATATATTTCACCAATTTTTGAAAAAGGTAAAATATTTTTGTCTCGGTAGTTACAAATAGTATTATCACTTAATCCGAAATATTTTTTTAAATCGTTATTGCGGTAATACTTTTTCGGTTCTTTAAATGAATCGATTTTCAACTTTAGTTCTTCTAAAATTTCAAGAACTGGTTCTAGTTTCGTTTTTGATTTTTTCATAATGTTTTTATTAATTACACCACAAAAGTATTTGCATAAGTTGGTAATGAAATCTATAAGTTAACAATTGTCAACTATTATTTAAATTCAAAATATTCAATCGCTTCCTTTAATTTTATTTGTAATTTTTCAAGTGTTTTGTTATTAAATTTTTTTTCATACCTACTATTGAATTTTGATAATTCGCTACTAGTTCCTATCATAGGTAAAATTGAACCTTCATTTTTGTTTTTTCTTAGTTCTCTAAATTGAAAATTATATTCTATAAAATTTCTTCTATGATCCTTATCCTTGAATTCTATGATTTTATGCTCTTCTAAAAGATATAATAACATTAAAGACTCTCTTTTGCTTAAATTGAATGTTGCTTTATCAGTTGTGGAAAATGGAATTGTATTTATATTTAATTCAGTTTCTAAGTAGTCAACACTTGTAGGAAAATCGATATATTTTAGTCCCTCTTCCAATTGGTACTTAATTTTAAGTAACACAGAACTCTGGGTCGAAAATATTGCCGTAATGTCATTATATGAGTTTATTGCAGTGTCTGGAAATTGATTTTTACTTTTAAGATAAACATAGTTTACTCGAAGGTTATTACTTTTTTCTTTTACTTCTTCAATTTTAGTGATTGTTAATTTTATATATTCTTCAAGCAGAACTTTATTTGCATTTTCCTTAAGTTGAATTATAAAACGTTTATTAAATTCTTCATGTAATTTAGTAAAATAGTCTTCGGAAATCAATCTAGGTATTTCATTATTGAATAAGTATTCATTTGTATTTTTATCAATACTAAATTTTGAATTTCCAATTTGAATGATACAATTTTCTATTCCTAGTGCATTTCTCATATATTTTTCATTTAATATTAGTAAATTAAGTTTTTATCAAATATAAAGAATTATTCAAATTTTTCTTTCAATTTCAACATCGCTTGTTTTACATTTTTGTCAGAAAGCTTTGCGTAATGCTGTGTCTGGGTTATTCTTTTGTGTCCCATAATTTGACTTATTATTTCCATAGGTATTTCATTTGCCAATGCTACGGTAGTTGCAAATGTATGGCGACCAACGTACCATGTTAAATTTTTATCAATATTGCATAAATCAGCAATTTCTTTTAAATAGGCATTGACATTAGTATTTGACCTGTCTGGAATTAATCTGTTGTCATTTATACATTCTGGGTTGTTTTGGTATTTTTCAATTATCCTTTTTAATGGTGGTATTGCGAGCACATTTGATCTTATTCCAGTTTTTTGACGTCTAGTTTTTACCCAACTATCACAATCCTCATCCAAAATACAATTACCTCTTCTTAAATTTTTAATGTCAATAGGAGCGTAGCTACTATAGCAACTGAACAAGAATATATCACGTACTACATCTAGACGGTTATTAGGGAGTACTTTCTTTTCAATTCTTCTGAGTTCTTCAAGTGTTAAAAATGTAGTTTCAAGATCTTCTAGTTTTCCATCAAATACTAAGAAAGGATTGTTATTTATTAAACCTCTTTTGACAGAATGGTTAATCATTGTAGAAATATTTCTGATATATTTTACAGTTGTATTATTTGCCAATCCCGAATTGTTACCGTGAATCCTATCAAATCTTAAATACTCATCTAAATCATAAACAAATTTTCTAGTTATCTTATCAAATTCTATATCTTTAACTTTCAATTTAGATTTTAGATAGTCAGATATAACATCGCTCATTCTTTCATATTTTTCTAAAGAACCTTTTGCTCGATCTCCTTTATTTACTTGTTTTCTGAAGTATTTGTTATGTTTTTCAAGAATTTCTAAAAGAGTAATTTTCTTTTCCGTTTTTGTATTAAAACAAAAGTTCTTTAAATATAAAGGAGTTATGAGATTTTTATTTTCCTCAATTTTAATTAATTCATTATATTTTTTTTCTATAGATTCTTTTAGTGAATTCAAATAGGTTTGTAAATTAATTTCATTATTAATTCTAAGAGCATTTCTAAGGTTGTTGGTTTTTATCCAGCGTTCTGGAGTGATATATTTAGATGTTGAAAATGTAGAGTAAACACTTCCTAAATATATTTTGCCGTAAATAGCAGTTTCACCGTCTTTGTTTTTTTTATCTCCTTTAATAAAGAAGCATACTTTCAATTTTTTCATAAGTTTTTTTTTATTTAATGCAAAACTACTTTTGAAAGTTCCCCAGCCCAAGCTATTGTTGACAATTGTCAACTTTTGGTACCCTAATTTTTTGTCAAAATTGAAGGGTACTAAATAGGGTACCTGTCATATGAAATTTAAAGTATAAAATGAAAATATTCATTTTCTAATAACTTTATTCAAACAAACGCTTAGGTACTGTAAAATATAGGATTTTATAAAAAAAGGAAAGTATTAAAATGTAAAAAGCACCTCTTTGAGGTGCTTTTTGCGGAGAAAGAGGGATTCGAACCCCCGGACCTGTTACAGTCAACAGTTTTCAAGACTGCCGCATTCGACCGCTCTGCCATTTCTCCAATAAGATGCTACCATTTTCAGGTTGCGAGTGCAAATATAAGTGCTTTTTTTGGTTATGCAAATCTATTTGTATAAAAAACACCGCAATTTTGAGCTGGCTTTTTTAATTGTTTCATTTTCTTTGATTTAGAAAATAAAAAAATAGTTATTTTTTAGCTGTGCAATTAATAATTGACGTGTTCAACTATTTCTAAACCGTAGCCAATCATACCCACACGCTTGCTCAAGCTGGTATTAGTCACTAATCTGATTTTAGAAATATCCAAGTCGTGTAGAATTTGTGCGCCAATACCAAAATCTTTGGTATCAATTATGATACGTGGGGCTTTCATTTCGCCTTCGGTTTGCAATTGTTTCAATTCGGCAATACGGCTTAATAAATTCACAGACTGCATGTCTTGATTGATAAAGATCACAGCGCCTTTGCCGTGGTCATTAATCGTTTGGAACATTTTATCCAAATGCTGCTCGGCATTGTGGGTCAAAGTTCCTAATAAGTCATTATTCACTTGCGAAGAGTTGATTCTTGTCAACACGGCATCGCCCAAGTTCCATGTGCCTTTAGTCAAAGCAATATGTACTTGTTTGTTAGTCGTTTGTTCGTAAGCACGCAATCTAAAAGTACCAAAACGGGTTTCGATATCAAAGTCTTCTTTTTTCACAATCAAACTGTCGTGTTGCACACGGTACGCCACTAAATCTTCAATAGAAACCAGTTTTAAATTGAATTTTTTAGCCACTTCAACCAGTTGGGGTAGGCGTGCCATAGATCCGTCTTCGTTCATGATTTCTACAATCACTCCCGCCGATTTAAATCCGGCTAATCTTGCAAAGTCAATTGCAGCTTCGGTATGCCCTGTTCTTCGTAAAACACCACCTTGCTTCGCAATTAGAGGAAAGATGTGCCCTGGACGTGCTAAATCGTGTGGTTTGGTATCTGGATTGACTAAAGACAAAATCGTTTTGGCTCTATCTGCAGCTGAAATTCCTGTGGTGACTCCGTTGCCTCTTAAATCCACCGAAACGGTAAAGGCAGTCTCCATTGGATCGGTATTGTTATTCACCATCACGTGCAATCCTAATTCTTTGCATCGGCTTTCAGTTAAAGGCGCACAAATCAATCCACGACCGTGTGTTGCCATAAAATTGATCATTTCGGGTGTTACTTTTTCGGCGGCAGCCAAGAAATCGCCTTCGTTTTCGCGGTTTTCATCATCTACTACGATAATTACTTTGCCTTGACGAATGTCTTCGATGGCTTCTTCGATAGTATTGAGTTGTATTTTGGTAGTGCTCATGACGATTATTTTTGGGGAACTATTTTTTTAATAAATTGTTGAATGGGAGCCAAGATGACATCCATATTGATTAAACCGATATCATTAGTAGCACGATAGGTCAATAAAATGGCCAGCGGCGTTAATACTAATGAGGACATCCAAGCGCCTAAAAATGGGCTTAAACCGCCTTCTTCGGCTAGTTTTTTACCAAAGGTATTGGCAAAATGGAACGAAATGAAAATCAGCATGGCAAAAACCACCGGTAATCCCAATCCGCCTTTTCGAATAATAGCGCCTAAAGGTGCTCCAATAAAAAACATCAGAAAGCAAGCGAAGGCAATGACAAACTTATCGTTCAATGCAATTAAGTGTCCATTGATATTATCTTGTTTTAATTTTAATTCAGTATTCGAGCTTTCTATAGAGTATTTGACACTTTCGAGATTGCTATTGGCTAAATTTAAAATATCCAATTGTTGTTTGGAATTGAAATAAGCCAAGAGGTTGGGGTTGAACTTTTTCTTGGTTTTTTTGATTTTCAGTTCAGGTTGCGTTGATTTCTGAAATCCAACGCGTTGGTTCATATTATCAGTATACGAAGTAATATCCGTCTTGTAATTTTTTTGTAACGAATCAATAGTATATCGCAATTCGCTAGTAGTCAACATAGTATTGGTGTTGGTGATATTTTCATTATCCACATCAATCTTATTGAACTCCGAAATATCGATGGTAATGATGTTCTTTTTAAAAGCTGTTTTTACAAAAGGCATTTTAGGTCGATCCTCGTAATTTTTAGGAAGAATGTCTTCGTAATAGTTGCCGTTGTTTAATATCATTTGAAGGGTATTGGAACCTTCACTACTAATTAATTTTCCGTTTTTGGCTTTGATAACAATTCGGCTACCGTCTCCCAGTTCTGATTTTTTATGGATGGTGATGCCGCTTAAATTTTCGCCGTTTTCTCCCGATTTTTTGTTGACTTTAATGTTGTAGATACCGACATCACTAAATTGGCCTTCTGCAATTGCTAAAGCGGGTTTTGATTGTGCAATGTTTTTTCTGAAATTGATGAATTTGTATTCAGCATACGGAATGACACTATTGGCAAACAAAAAGGCAGCAATACTTAGCAGGCTGATAAAAATAAATAAGGGCTGGAGGGTTCGTCGTAACGAAATTCCTGCCGACTTCATAGCGGCTAATTCATAATTCTCAGACAAGTCCCCAAACGACATGATGGATGCCAAAAGTATGGAGAGCGGTAATACTAATGGAATCAAACGCGGCATGGAGAAAAGTAGAAATTTCAAGACCATTAACGCATCTAAATCTTTACCTGCCAACTCGGCAATAAGCAACCAAACGGTTTGCAAAATGAATATAAAAAAAAGGATTACAAATACCACGGTAAATGTAATCAGGAAGGTTTTTAAAATGTATTTGTCAATTATTTTCACCTAGGATTTAGTCTAATGAATTGATGTAGTAATTGGGATATTTACTCTTGACAAAGGTAAATTGATTTTTTGATAAAGGTTGATTGGTTTTAAAAGAATTAACAGTTAGGGTAGTTTTCGTTCCTTTTTTACCAATTTCGATCAAATTGTAGATGTTTTTGGTTTGGCTATCAATTCCCAACAAAATTTCTTTGCGTTGGTCTTTGGAACTCATAGGAACCAATTTTACATACTGTATTTTTCTGCCTTTTATCGTAGTAGCCTCATCAAGTGTGTATTTATAACCCGAATTGAAAAAGGTCAACATCTTAGAAGGCGTTACTGCTGTATTGTCGTTTTCGTCTAGTTTAGAAATGGTAATTTCTTCGTCTTCAGGAACAATGGTGTAGGTTTTTTTACCGTCGTACATTTTGGTAACTCCCATAAAATTCAACACATATTGGTCTCCTTTTAAAATCACATTCCCTTTACTGTCTTGATTGATATTCTCTTTGGCGTTAGAAAGCGAATATTTAAAATCAATGATGATAGAATTGTAACTTTTTACTTTAGCCGAAACTTGATCTAAAAGTGCTTTTGCTTTTTTGTCTTGCGCTTGTAGTGAACTGCTTAAGATAAAAGCGGTGATCAACAATAATCTGCTGAACTTAGTTTTGTTTAGTAGTGTGAATTGCATTGGGGTATTAATTTTGTTCGTTATTGAAAAATTCATCAAGCGCCACCATATCAGATATGTTTACGTTACGCGCTTTACTTCCTTCAAAAGGACCTACAATTCCAGCGGCTTCTAATTGATCAATCAAACGACCGGCTCTGTTGTAGCCCAATTTTAATTTACGTTGCAATAACGATGCCGAACCTTGTTGTGCGTTTACAATAATTTCAGCGGCCTCTCTAAATAAGGAATCGCGCTCAGAGATATCAATATCCAAATTGATACCCGATTCTTCTCCCACAAATTCAGGAAGGAGGTAAGCAGTAGCATAGGCTTTTTGAGAACCAATGAATTCGGTTATTTTTTCAACTTCAGGTGTATCGATAAAAGCACATTGTACACGCACCACATCATTTCCATTAGAGTACAATAAATCACCACGACCTATTAATTGATCAGCCCCTTGGGTATCTAAAATAGTTCTCGAATCAATTTTTGAAGTTACTCTAAAGGCAATTCGAGCTGGGAAGTTGGCTTTGATTAAACCGGTGATTACATTCACTGACGGACGTTGTGTAGCGATGATTAAGTGGATTCCAATCGCACGCGCTAATTGTGCCAAACGCGCAATAGGTACTTCGACTTCTTTACCAGCGGTCATAATCAAATCAGCAAACTCATCCACTACCAAAACGATGTAGGGTAAAAAGCGGTGACCGTTTTCAGGATTTAATTTTCTTGATTTGAATTTGTCGTTGTATTCTTTAATGTTACGCACCATAGCGTCTTTCAACAAAGAATAACGATTGTCCATTTCCACACAAAGTGAATTCAACGTATTGACTACTTTGGCATTATCAGTGATAATAGCGTCGTCACAATCCGGTAATTTGGCTAAATAATGTCTTTCAATTTTATTGAAAAGCGTTAATTCTACTTTCTTTGGGTCAACCAAAACGAATTTTACTTCGGCAGGGTGTTTTTTGTATAAAAGTGAAGTCAGTACTGCATTCAATCCTACTGATTTTCCTTGCCCTGTAGCTCCCGCCATCAACAGGTGAGGCATTTTAGCTAAATCCACCACAAAGGTTTCATTAGAGATGGTTTTACCCAAAGCGATAGGCAATTCCATTTCAGCTTCTTGAAATTTAGCCGAACCAATAGCACTTTTCATAGAAACCATAGTTGGGTTCTTGTTAGGTACTTCAATACCAATAGTTCCTTTTCCTGGAATTGGCGCAATAATACGAATACCCAAAGCCGAAAGAGACAAAGCAATATCGTCTTCTAAACTTTTGATTTTTGAAATACGAATCCCTGCTTCAGGAACAATTTCATATAAGGTTACCGATGGTCCAACGGTGGCTTTAATCTGTGCAATTTCAATTTTGTAGTTGCGAAGTGTATCTACAATCTTGTTTTTATTCTCTTCTAATTCTTCTTGGTTGATGGTAATTCCGCCGCTTGAGTATTCTTTTAATAAATCAATGGTTGGGAATTTGTAATTGGATAATTCCAAAGTGGGGTCAAACAAGCCAAAATCAGCCACTAATCGTGACGCTAAATTCTCTTCTACGATATCTTCTTCTTCCGCCTTTTCAATTACAAAAGCTTCGTCGCTTGTAGTAATGATAGTTGGTTCTTTAGGAGCAGGAGGGGTTGTAGGAAACGTTTGTGTTAATACCGGTTCCACTATGGGTTTAGGCAATGTGTCTAAATTGATCTCAGAAGACGAACTAATTGTTGGTTTTAATGCTTCTTTATTGATTTCAAATTGAGAAGTAGTTGATTTTAAATGAATTCCTTCTAATTCCTCCTCATTTTCATCTACTAATGATGGAATAGGAAGTGGGTCGATGGCCGCCGTGGTTTCTGAAGATTTCTCAGCAGTGGCAGTGATTTTAGATTCAATTTCTTTTTTTGAATTTTCAATAAAATTATGAATGGATTCTGGAGACAGTTTGATTTTAAAAATCAAATAAATCACTAGTCCAAAAATAAGCAATAGGAGTGTACCTGTTTTACCAATATAGTCTTGGGATAGTAAATTCATTTCATAGCCAATAATTCCGCCCAATTCAGGAGCCGAGGTGGCGAAGAAACCAAAGATGATGGATACTACAATCATGGCAAATAAATCCCAAAACCAAGTAGATCTCAATTTGCTTAGAGGTAATCCTAAAAATAAATACAAACCGGTTAAGAAAAACAGACGAACAAATAAAAATGCGGCTACACCAAAACCTTGGTAGACCATAAGATCAGCAACATAAGCACCAATTTTACCTAACCAATTAGACACTTCAGTGTTTCTATTGGCTAATTGATCTACAGCGCTTTGATCGGCTTGACCGTGCAAGTAAAACGAAACAAATGCAACTAATAAAGCAACTGAAAATAGCACCAATAGGCTACCAATTACAATTTTATATTCTTTTGATAATTTCCAAGATCTTTTTTCGCTAAGATCGGACTCGCTTTTTATTTTCTTTGCCATTCTTCTTTTTGAAAAGTAGTAAATTTAGAATTTTGGTATGTAAATGATTGCACCAATTAGAATTGCTGTTAAAGCGGCAAAAAATACGGCTCCTGCTGCAATGTCTTTGATGAAACCAATACGCTCGTGGTATTCTGGATGAATAAAATCAGCTACTTTTTCAACAGCCGTATTCAATCCTTCAACACTCATTACTAATCCGATGGCAAAGATTTGGAAAAGCCATTCCGTAGCAGTAATATTAAAATAAAACCCAGCAATAGTCATCAATATTCCTATAGAAAATTGAGTCATCACACTGTGTTCTGTTGTGATTAATTTGAAAGCACCTTTATAAGCAAAGGTGACACTTTTTAACCGTCCTGAAACAAATCGATTGTCTTTTTGAAATTCCATTAATCAAGTATTAAAGCACTGCCAATGCAGCATCGTAATTAGGTTCGTCAGCAATTTCTTGAACTTGTTCGGTATGCAAAACAGTACCTTTTTCATCAATTACTATAACTACTCTTGAGTGTAAACCTGCTAAAACACTATCAACAATTTCTAATCCATTGGTTTTTCCAAAACTTCCGTCTTTAAAATCCGATAGATTTTCTACATTTTCAATTCCTTCAGCACCACAAAAACGTTTTTGAGCAAAAGGTAAATCTCTTGAAACGCAAATCACTACTGTATTGTTTAAACCAGCAGAAGTTTCATTGAATTTTCTCACTGAAGCAGCACAGGTTCCTGTATCGATACTAGGAAAAATATTGAATACTACTTTTTTACCAGCATAGTCTGCTAGTGTAGCTATAGAAAGATCGTTTTTTACTAATTTAAAATCAGCTAGTTGCGAACCTATTTTAGGTAATTCGCCTGATGTATTTACCGGATTTCCGCCTAATGTTATGGTTGACATAATGAGGTTTTTTTTGTGAGCCTCAAAAGTATGAAAATTAATTCAGATTTTAGTTTGAAGCCGCTTTTTTTAGTTGGTCTTCCTTGAGATTACAATTTGAATATAAAGCATAAAAAAACGTACCCAATAGGAGTACGTCTTGATTTATTTACTTAGTAAGCGAAATATTATTTATCGATAGCACCTAAAACGCGTTTCATAAAAGTGTTTAAGGCTTCTTTTTTATCTACTCCGTCTTTGACTAATTTTTGTACTTCTAAAGCACCATACATATTTGAAATTAATTCGCCAATTACATCCAATTCTTCATCTTTTAGAGAAGATATTTCAGTCATAGCTTCTAATACTTCAATAGTTTCGATGATGTAATCTTGATCATTTTCTTCGATGAATTGGGTCAAATGTTTAATAACAGGTAATTTCATATTTCAGGTGTTTGTTGTAGAATTATTAAGCGATTTCGTTTACTAAATCAGCCAATACTTCTTGTTTGTTAGTTTGTGTCTCGTTAACTAATTTTCCGTTTACGAAAGTGGCAAAAGTAGGTAAGTTACTTACGTTGGCTAATTTTCTTGATTCAGGATTATTTTCAGCATCTACCAAGACAAAAGTAAGCGCTTCGTTTTCTGAAGCCAATTTTTTGAATTTTGGTTTCATAATACGACAATTTCCACACCATGAGGCAGAAAATTGAACTACTACTTTTTCGTTTTTGGAAACTAAATCCTGTAATGTGTCTTCGTTTAATTCAATTAACATAGCTTTATTTTTTAATTACAATAACAATGGCAATCTTAAATTGATAGTGCCATTGTTATTGATTTTTGTTATTAGTGAGATCCTAAGTAAGCAGCAGTACTGTTTCTGTCAGCAGTCATTGCATCTTTACCAGCTTCCCAGTTAGCAGGACAAACTTCTCCTTTTTCTTGCACGTGAGTGTAAGCATCAATCAAACGTAAATATTCGTTTACGTTACGTCCTAATGGCATATCGTTTACACTTTCGTGGAAAATTTTACCAGTTTCATCGATTAAGTAAGTAGCTCTGTACGTTACGTTAGAACCTTCTACTAAAACAGTATCTAATTCTTCATTGTATTCAGCACTTTCTACATCAAGAATTCCTAAGATGTTAGATAAGTTTCTAGTTGTATCAGCTAAAAGTGGGTAAGTTACTCCTTCGATACCACCGTTATTTTTTGGAGTGTTCAACCAAGCAAAGTGTACTTCGTTAGTATCACATGAAGCACCAATTACGATAGTATTTCTTTTTTCAAAATCTGGCAAAGCAGCTTGAAATGCGTGTAATTCAGTTGGACAAACAAAAGTAAAATCTTTTGGGTACCAAAACAAAAGTACTTTTTTGTTGTTTTTTGTTGCTTCTTCAAAAATGTTAATTCTCAAGTTATCTCCCATTTCAGAGATTGCGTCTACAGCGATGTTTGGGAATTTTTTTCCTACTAATGACATATCGTTTGTGTTTAAGTTAAAATTTTATGGTGCAAATATACGTTTACTATAAAGTTAATAAAATAAATTTTAATTATTATTATTTATTAAGTAATAATTAATATTTATACAGAGTAATTATAGTTGTTTAACTCCTTGATTTAAATGTTCTTAATAAAAACAGGAAGTTGGCCTGAACAAGGTAAATTATGTACCAATTGCTGTGCTGCGGCATCTTGGAATACTTCAAAATCTTGGTAAGCCATTACAATTTCTTTGGCTAGAGCCAAATTTGGAATGACTTGTAAAGCGTAAGGATTTCCAAAAACATAGAGCACACAATTTTTAGAAGCTAACAATTCGCCAATAAACTGAAGCACTTCGGTTTCAATTTCAAATTGGTTCATTGGTTTGGCTTTGGGCACAAACAAAGAAATTACTATTGTATCGTAAGCATTTATAGTTTCTTTACATGCGATGGGATTTCCTGCTGTTATCGAAAAAATAGGAGTGGGAAAGGATTGCGCTACTTTGGTAGCAAAACCATCGTTGTAAATACTCAATTGTGCTAGAGAATTAGTTTGATTTGCTTCTTGAATACGAGATGGATGTGTATCTGAAAGAACTTGAGTCAAACAGTTTTCTGCAATCTTCCGATTTAAATTTGTACTAATTGAAAAGTCCACACTAGTTGTATTGAGATCAGGAAGTGTATTGGTATGATTTAGAATCCCGACTTTCTCTTTGCATTTCCATATTCTTTCGAAACTTTCTTCTATTCGTTCTGGGGTTGCATTTTTTAAGATGGTTTGAATTCCTTCTACCACATTATCAGTAAAACATAAAACATCATTACCGGCATTAAATGCTTCCCATTCTAATTGCCCTTTGATTTGGTATAAGTCGGAAACGCTTTTCATATTCAAAGCATCGGAAATGACCAATCCCTCAAAGCCCAATTGATTGCGTAGTAGATCTATAATGATGTGCTTCGATAAAGTAGCCGAAGTGTTATGACCTTCATTCAAAGCGGGTACAGCCAAATGACCAATCATAATCGAATCTACCTTGTTCTCTATTCCTTTGATGAACGGATACAATTCGTTGGACATTAATTGCTCTAAATTTTCATTCAAAATAGGCAATCCTAAATGCGAATCGACATTGGTATTTCCGTGACCTGGAAAATGTTTCAGGCAGCCCAAAATCCCAGCATCTGTCATTCCTTTTAGATAAGCATTGGCAAATAGTGCTACTTTTTCTTTGTTTTGTCCAAAAGAGCGGTACCCAATAACAGGATTATCGGGATTGTTATTAATGTCTGCCAGTGGCGCTAAATTGTATTGAATACCAGCAGCTTTTAAATCCAATCCGATTTGTTTCCCTACTTCATAAACTAACCTAATTTCAGTTTCAGGTAAAGCACCTAAAGTGATAGCGTACGGGTATTGCGGTGTTTTTTCAATGCGCATAGCCAAACCCCATTCGGCATCAATACTCATTAATAGTGGAGTAGTAGCACATTTTTGATAGCGTGTTATTAGTTCTTTAAGCTTGGAATAACTATCGTCATACGAAACTACTTTCTGTTTGCTTTCATAATTCGTGGCAGCACTAGCACGACTATGAAAAAACGTAAGCCCGCCAATATTGTGTTTGCGAATTAAAGCTTCGGTTGCTTGAATATTTTCTTCAGTATCATTTATGAATACTGCTGGAAAGAAAAATTGTCCTATTTTTTGCTCTAAAGTCATCATTGTCTTTACGAATTGATTTCTGATTTCTTCCCGAAATCAGCTGGAAAAATTAAAAATCGGGATAAGATTATACCTGGTATGGTCGCCAATAATACCCAAATAAAAAAATTAGCATATCCTAAATACTCCTGAATATAACCGCTTAGCATTCCTGGCAACATCATTCCTAAAGCCATGAATCCTGTAGCCAAAGCATAATGTGAAGTTTTCGATTCGCCTTCAGCGACATAAATCAAGTACATTAAAAATGCAGCAAAGCCAAAACCGTATCCAAATTGCTCAACGATTACTACTAAATAAATATAAATAGTATTTTCTGGATGAAAATGAGAAAGTAAAATGAATCCTATAATGGGCAAATGCATAATTAATATCATAGGCAACATCCATTTTCCTAGACCTTGTTTAGAAATGGCAATTCCACCTAAAGTTCCTCCAACAAGCAAGGCGATGACGCCAAAAGTTCCGTATATAATTCCCACATCTTCAGTGGTTAATCCCATTCCACCTACATCTTTGGTGTCAATTAAAAAGGGAGTTAACATTTTCATCAATTGGGATTCACCTAAGCGGAATACTAAAATAAAAGTTAATACAAGTCCGATTTGTTTCTTTTTGAAAAAGCTAGTAAAAACGGTTGCGAAATCTTTTTGTTGCTCTACCAATTCAGCTGTGGTTTCTTTTTCGGCTACCGGAGTAGTCAATAAATTGTAAACAGTAATAGTAGCCATAAGCAAACCGACAATAAGCATAGTGTACGACCATGCTTTGGTAGGATCTCCTAATTTGGTTTCGAGATACCCGCCAATGATGACTATTAATCCGTTTCCGGTAAGCATGGAAAGGCGATAAAAAGTACTGCGAATCCCTAAGAAAAAGGATTGTTGGTCTTTGGTTAGTGATAACAAATAAAATCCGTCAGTTGCCACATCATTCGAAGCAGAAGCAAAAGCTGCTACCCAAAAAATAGCCAAACTCAGAAAAAAGAATTGGTTCATTGGAATGGTAAATCCCACAATAATAAAAGCAATGGAAATAAGCAATTGCATACTTAAAAACCACTTTCTTTTGGTACTGTGCAAGTCAATAAACGGACTCCATAATGGTTTAATTACCCAGGGCAAATAAAGCAGACTGGTATAAATTCCAATATCTTCATTGCTGATGCCTAAGTTTTTATACATGATTACAGATACCGAAATAATGATTGCATACGGGAAACCAGATGCAAAGTTTAAAATAGGAATCCAATACCAAGGGTTTTTCTCTGCTTTCATTCGAAGTGTATTAATTAGGTTTCACGACTGTCTTTGGCAGTTGTGTTATGATTTCTTTACTTTCATTTCCAAAATAATCGATATATGACAATGCAAATTTAGATTTGTTTTCTAGTATTGCTATTGGAACTCGAATTGATAAACGATTGTTATTTTTGAGTACTAAATATTTATCTAAGATATGACTTGGGTCGTCACTGTTTACCTCTGCAGTGGCATCAACTCCATAAAAAACAACATAGCGCACTGGATTTCGAGTGGGTTGTAATGAAATAACCAATTCATTTTTATCTTTAATAACACTAGTTACTCTAGGGACATCTAATACTAATTTTTTAAAATTAGGAACAGCAGCTGGTATAGCATGAAATTTATACTGATTCTCTGCTAATAACTGTGTTACTTCTTGGTTTTTATTTATGAACCATTTGGCACTAAAAAAAGCATTTCCTTGAACATTATTGAAACTACGTGTGTAATCAATTTGATTCGGAATTTCAAAAGGAGAATCCCATTTTTTATCGGCATCGGATTTAATTTTATAAGACCCATTTCCAACATATATTGCTGCATTTTTTGAGTTTTCCGACCACCATTTCAGCAATTTAGTATAAGAAGCTTTTGGGTGATCCAAACTCCAATATAACTGAGGTAGGATATAGTCAATCCAATTATTTTCCATCCAAACTAAGGGGTCAGCAAATAAATCGTCATAGTTAGTTTGTCCCGCTTGTGTATCTGAACCTCTCGGATCTACGGATTGATTTCGCCAAACACCAAAAGGACTAATTCCAAATTGCACCCAAGGTTTAATTTTCTTGATGCTAATAGAAATTTGTTTAATGAAGGTATTCACATTATTTCTTCTCCAATCGGCTAATTCAATACCATTTGAATACTTATTAAACGAGTCGGTGTCATTGAATTTCTCCCCTTCAACTGTGTAAGGATAAAAGTAATCGTCAAAATGAATGGCATCTACATCGTATTTGTGAACGACTTCTTCAACGATTTTTGTTAAGTGGTTTTGCACTTCTGGAAGCGCAGGGTTGTAATAGTACTTCCCGGCATATTTAATCATCCATTCTGGATGTTTGTTAAGATCGTGTTTTGGACTAATGATTTCTTTGTTGGTGCCTGAGGTAGCCCGAAAAGGATTCAGCCAAGCATGAAATTCTAAACCTCGTAAATGAGCTTGTGCAATCATCCACTCTAAGGTGTCGTAGTAAGGTGTAGGTGCTTTACCTTCTTTGGCTGTCAAATTTCTAGACCAAGGCGCTAGTTCTGAAGGATAAAAAGCATCTCCATTACTACGTATTTGAACAATAACGGCATTGTAGTGCAACTTTTTGTAGGCTTCTAGTATTTCAATAAAATCACTTTTTTGTTTCTCAACTGGGTCAGTACTGTTTTTTGGCCAGTCAATGTTGGCCACAGTTGCAATCCAAACGGCTCTAAATTCGTTTTTGGGATACATAATCTTGGCTTGAGCACTAACTTCCGATGTCGAAAATAGCGCAATTGAAAACAGTATTAAAAGAGATTTGTATGTATTCATTATTTTTAGTTGTAAAAATTCAAAAGTAGTTTTTTAGAGAAGTTTATCCTATCTAATTTTGAAAAATTCTGGTATTTTAATAGATTGAAAGGTTTGTTTATTTTCTAATTATTATACTTTAAAAAATAGTTTCTTTTTATAAAAATACCACAATACAATAGTCCAAAATGTAACATTTAATAATGCCCACATCAAAGAAGCATCTTTTGGATTGTCAAAATAAGGCACAATGTAATATTCATTCCAGTAGGTTTGAAGACCTATTTTTTCTGGATTATCTTCTAAGCTCCCTATAAAATAAGCTGGATTTGGTACTTTTATAGATGATAAAACACGAGGTATTATTCCCGACAGGAAGAAAACGATCATTGGATTTACTCCCCAAAATAAAATAGGAGTAGTCCATTTTTTATATCCTCTTATGTCGATTAAATAATAAAAAATCGCTACTAATAATGTTGCAAGACCAGCTGTGTATAAAACAAATGAGCTAGTCCATAATGATTTATTCATTGGAAAAAATGGATTCCAAATTAGACCTAAAATTACTAATGCGATTCCAATACCCGATAGTTTTACTGTTTTTTGATTTTTAGTTGAATTACTAGTTAATATTTGACCAACTAATACGCCAATTATTCCGTTTGCAATAGCTGGAAATGTACTAAGAATACCCTCTGGATCCCAAGTTTTTGAGGTTGCCCACAAATGGTTTTCTAATAGTAAATTGTCTATCCAGCCTGCTAAATTTGTTCCTTTATCTAAATTACCAAATCCAATCCCAGGAACAGGAATTAGTGTCATTATTGCCCAATACCCTAATAATAGTATTGCAACAATACTAATTTGCGTATTGAATTTTGTTTTTAAATAAATTAATGAAGTGAAAAAATAAACTATACCAATTCGTTGTAAAACTCCGGGTAAACGTACTTCTTGATACGCTTCAATCCCGCTAAAAGCAAGGAACATAAATATCAAAAATACAATTGATACTAGGTAGAATTTTATTTTTTGTTCAAAATCACCAAGCAACGCATAGCCTATAATTCCGGTAATTATTAGTTTTGAAATTAACAAGGAATAGCCCTCTAAATTAAACACTTCAATTTTTCCATAAAACCCCAGGAATAAACCCAGTGAGATGATTCGCAAGGATCGAGTTAGTATTTTTATAAATGATTGTTGATTTAACTCTTTGGTTACTATCGCTAGTGGAATAGCAGCGCCAAGAATGAAAATAAAAAAAGGGAACACTAAATCAGTTGAAGTACAGCCGTTCCATTCGGCATGAAGAAGAGGAGCGTAAACAGCGTTCCAAGATCCTGGATTGTTTACAATAATCATCATAAAAATGGTAATTCCTCGTAGAACATCAAGTGAAATAAAGCGTTCTTTTTGCATAAATAAAAATTTTCTTAATTAGGAAAAGATATTTTGCCCATAGTAATGGATGGAATTCCTTTTTTAGAGCCAAAATGGGTAGGACTACCAGCGACAGTTTCGTTGGCAAGAACTGCAAAAAGTAGTGCCTCTTTTGCATCACCCGAAATTCCTAATTCATTAGTGTTTTTGAAAGAATAAGGCACTAATTCTCTCAAATATTCCATTAGCAATGGATTGTGCGCACCACCTCCAGAAACATAAATAACGTAGTCATCGTTTTTTGATTCACTTTGTCTTACTGCATCTAAAATCGCATCGGCAGCAGTTTCAGCACTAAAACGAGTTAATGTAGCTACTACATCTTCTATTTTAATTTGCTGTGTTTTACTTTGCAGCATTGCTTTATGGACGTAGTCCAAATTAAAAAGTTCTGGTCCGGTCGTTTTTGGGAATGGTTCTGTAAAGAAAGAATTTTCTTTTAGAGCAAACAATAGAGCTTGATTCACTTTGCCTTTTCTGGCAATTTGAGCATCATCATCATAACTTAACTCAGGAAAATGCAATTGTACAAAAGCATCAATTAAAGTGTTTCCTGTTCCGGTATCAGTAACGAAAACTTGTTCTGGATTTTGATCTTTGGGTAAAAAAGTAAAGTTACCAATACCACCTAAATTCAACATTATCCGATTTTCTTCTGTACTTCCAAAAATAAAATAATCACCATATACAGCTAGAGGAGCACCTTCGCCACCGGCAGCTACATGTTTTTGTCTAAAATCGGAAATGGTTATAATTCCACTATGTACTGCAATATGATCACCATCACCAATTTGCAAAGTGGCATTTGGAAACTGCGATAGTTGGTGCAATATTTTTGGTAAATGCATTACGGTTTGTCCGTGTGAGGCAATCAAATCGACCTCTGATGCATCAATATTCCATTTTTTCAAACAATCTAAAACTAAATTAGCATGTAAAATCCCAATCCATTCGTTTAATAAAGCGAGATGTTGGAAATCGATTGTCTTTTTAGCAAATACTTTTCGTATTTCTGTTTTAACTTCTTCTGAATAGGGAATAGTTTCAAACTCTTTAATAGCAACAATTGTTTTTTTTGCAGCGCCTGAAATTTCGCATAGCACCACATCTAATCCGTCTAATGATGTGCCAGACATTAATCCAACAATAGTTCGTGTTGGTTTTTTTGCTAACTGATATAAGGATTCAATGTTTGGGTTCATTGTCAAAGAGTTTAAAAATCATACTTTTCTTGAACGGTTTTACTAGTTAACCATAATCCTATAAAAGTAATTAGGGTATTTAGAATAATCAATTCATTATCAAAAACATAACCGCCCAAAAGCACTTTTGAATTGTCGTTGATAATGAAGGTTAGAGCAGGGGATAGTAAGCAAATGAAAGGAACTAATTTGTCATTTACTTTTTTTGACTTCATGAACAAACCAAAAGCATACAATCCTAGAAGTGGGCCATAAGTATAAGACGCTACCCTAAAAATCATTCCGACAACTGAACTATCATTAATAGAATTAAAAACTAAAATAACTAAAAAGATTACTCCAGAAAATGCAAAATGTACAATATGTCGGGTTTTAACTAAATTAGTTTTATGACTATTTTCTACTTTATCCATACCTAAAAAGTCCACACAAAATGAAGTTGTTAAAGCAGTCAATGCCGAATCTGTCGTAGCAAAAGTAGCTGCGATTAGTCCTAAAAGAAATACAATTGATGGAATGATAGCTAGATGGTTCAACGCGATTTCAGGAAAAAGCAAATCAGTTCTTGGTTTATTAGTAACTAAATCTAGTGGTACAGCAATATTATTTTTGGCAGCAAAAATATAAAGCAAAGCACCTACACTCAAGAAGAATAGGTTAATGATCACAAATATCGCAGTGAAGCTAAACATGTTTTTTTGGGCTTCACCAATATTCTTACAGCTTAGATTTTTTTGCATTAAATCTTGATCCAAACCTATCATAGCAATGGTAACAAACATACCTCCAAGAATTTGTTTGACAAAGTGAAACTTACTTCCAACAAAATCTTCAAAGAAGAAAATTTGAGAATAGTTGCTATTTTTAACCTCTTCAAAAGCAGCAAAGAAACTTAAATCTAAACTACTACATATAAAGTAAATAGTTAAAAATACAGAGGAAACTAAGAAAAATGTTTGTAAAGTATCAGTAATAATGATTGTTTTTAATCCGCCTTTGTAGGTGTAAGAAAAAATCAGTAAAAGCGAAATTAATACTGTTGCTGCAAAGGGAATATTGTAATAATCAAACACATAACGTTGCAGTACAATTACCACGAGATACAATCGGAATGCAGAAGAAATAGTTCGGCTTACTAAAAATATAGAAGCTGCCGTTCGATAACTATAAAACCCCATTCGGTGTTCAATATAACTATAAATTGAAGTTAGATTCATTCGGTAATAAAGAGGTAAAAGCAATTTAGCTACAATAATAAATCCAATGGCATTACCAATAATGAATTGAAAATATTTGAATTGCTCACCGTTAGGAGAACCCACTTCTCCCGGCACGGATATGAAAGTAACACCAGAGAGTGCGGTACCAATCATTCCAAAGGCAACTAAGTACCATTTAGAGTTTTTATTGGCGGTAAAAAAAACATCATTTCCGCTATCTTTTTTACTAACAGAATGAGATATGTAGAATAATAATCCGAAGTAGGAAATTATAAGTATAAGAATTATGCTTGGCGTCATGGGATGCTTTTTTTAATATTAATTGACAAATATGGTAAATTATTTCATTACTGCTAATACAGCTCTTACACTTTTATGTTTTTGAAGTAAATCAGCAGCTTGTTTACTATCAATATTCAATTCGTCCATAATCATTTTAATTCCTCTGTTAACTAATTTTTCATTGGATAGTTGCATATCTACCATTTTATTTCCTTTCACTTTTCCTAATTGAATCATGACTGAGGTTGAAATCATATTGAGTACTAATTTTTGAGAAGTTCCTGCTTTCATCCGAGTACTTCCAGTCAAGAATTCGGGACCAACAACTATTTCTATGGGATAATCGGCCTCCTTAGAAATTAAACAATCACTATTGCAAGAAATACTAGCAGTGATACAATTATTTTCTCTAGCTTTTCGCAAACCTCCAATAACGTAGGGAGTGTTTCCAGAAGCGGCTATTCCGATAACAACATCTGAACTATTGATATTGTATTTCTTTAAATCTTCCCAAGCCTGATTGGTATCGTCTTCTGCATTTTCCACTGCCTTTCGAATTGCAGTATCACCTCCAGCTATAATTCCGATTATTACATTGTCGGACACGCCAAAAGTAGGAGGGCATTCTGATGCATCTAATACACCAATTCGTCCAGAGGTACCAGCTCCAATATAAAATAAGCGACCTCCCATTTTAAGCTGTCGTACTATTATATTGATTAATGGTTCTATTTTAGGAATTTGTTTTTCAATAACATCGGCTACTTTTTTATCTTCATTATTTATTCCAATAAGAATTTCTTCAGTAGTCATTTGTTCCAAATTAGAATAATGGGATTCTTTTTCTGTGTCTGGATTGTTTTTTTTCATTTGATTTTATTTGAATTGAAAAATTAAATTCAGTTTAAAAAAAAAACGAGGAAGATATGTGAATACCTTCCTCGCTATTTAATTTTAGTATTAATTGGTAGGGTCAGTAGGTGTGTTAGGATTGTTAAACCTTTCCGAATCTGGGTAAGGATAAAAGTTTCTATTTCTTTCTGAAACAGGACGATTAAAACGTCTACTATCTTCTAATTTCAAACCTGACATATACAATTCGATACAACGATTTTTATAAATTTCATCTAATATACTAGCTTGATCCATTGTTCCTGAATAAGGTAGTAAACTAGCACCTACTCCAAATATATCTGTCGAAGCCGTTTTAGTTAAAACTTTATTCAATTCTGTTACAGCTTCTGTAAGTTTTGGTGAAGTAACAGTATGAATTCTAGCTAAAGCTTCTGCTTTTATCAATATAATTTCACCAGGAAGGTAAACAGGGATTGATTTTAAACTAGTATCGAAAAATCCTAAAGCTTTATTATCGGTAGTAACATAAAAATTGATTCTCGCATCTACTGAAGATGGTGATAGAGTAGAAGGTAATCCTAAATTTCTATCTTTAGGCTGATAATTATTATTCGTCGAAATTGAGTTAAATGCAATTGGATTATTAGTCAAAGCATCAAATTTAAATTCTGATTTTACAGTTAGATTAACCAAATTGGCATGTGTTAGTGCATTGGCATTATCACCAGCCATTAAATAGTAACGTGCTAATAAGGCATTTACCGTGTTTTTGTAACTAATCCCAGTAGTTAAGCCACTAAATCCGTTTGCAGTATTTAAATAGGTCTCAGTAGCTTTTAATGTAGCTATAGTTTTTGCTAAGACATCAGCTCTTGATTTAAATTCTGCACTTTTCATAGTTTCAGTTGGAACTTTTTCATAAAACTGAATCAAAGTACCTAAAGCCATAGCTTTAAAAATGGATGCGTGTGTAAATACACTTGCCTTTTCATTTTCAACTGTTAAAATATTAATATTGTCTAATATTTTTTGCGATTCAGAATTAATCACCATGCAATACGCCCAAAGGTTTTTTGCTACAGCATTGTTTGCTGTTAAAGATGTCCCTCCAGCCTCTAAAAAACCTTCATCAACATTACCAGCATTTACAACTCTTAATTCTTTTGTAGTTAAACCGTTAGCGGTTACCGAAGTATAAACTACACTAGCTCTTCCATTAGTCCATAATTGTTGTAAACCATTTGCAGCGCCTATTAATCCGGATCTGGTACCAACAACCTCTTCCTGAGATGGTTTAGTTGGGTCTAGATATTCTTCGTTACAAGACACTAAAAATGCTCCTGCAACTACGATTGATAAAATTATTTTTTTCATATTCTTTTTATTATTTAAAATTGAAATTTCAGTGCTATAGAAAAAGATCTAGGAATTGGCACTGTACCAAAATTATATTTTGCTACCGAAGATTGTCCTCCTGAATTAGTTTCTGGATCAAAACTTGGGTATTTATCCCATGAATATAAGTTTCTACCGCTAGCAGTTAAAGTCATATTGCTGAAAAAGCTGTTCAATTTTCCAAAATCATAGCTCATTGAAATTTCTCTTAATTTCAAATAACTTCCATCAACAACTCTAAATTCTTCGATATTATATATAGACCAAATATATCCTCTAGGTAATTCACCGCTCAACTCTTTTGCTACAAGTTCACCATTTCCTACACCTTGGCGTGTTCTATAATCTGCATCAAAAACATCAACACCTTGTACCCCATCTAATAAAATTGACATGCCGAATTTTTTATAATTCAAATTAGCGCCAAATGAAATAATATAATCGGGATTAGGATTTCCAATTGTTTTACTCAAAACCGATCCAGTAGGCTGACCATTTGCATCTCTAGCTGGTGTTCCGGTAGTTGAGTTTCCTTTTTCAGTTTGTGGATAACCTGCAGGAGTTAATAATAAACTACCATCGGCATTACGAGCAAAGTAAGTTCCGTAGTAAATACCAATTGGTTGGTTTTTTTCTGCAAAAACAGGTGCCCCAGCAGGATTACTGTCTAGCTGAAAACGTTGTTGAGGAAGTCCAGTAACCACGTTTCTATTTCGGCTGTAATTTACAAATACATCTAAATTTAAGCCTTCTTTTTTGATTACATCATAACGCAGTCCTAACTCAATCCCTTTGTTATTCATTTGTCCAACATTTTGAATTGTATTGGTTGAACCTGAAGACGGTGCTAATTGAACGGGTAACAATAAATCTTTAATATCAGCATTATAGTAATTGAATGATAAATTAAGACGATCTTTCATCAGCCCTAAATCAGCCCCGATTTCATAAGTTGAACTTTTTTCAGGTTTGATATCAAGGTTACCTTGTTTTAATCCTTCTAGAGTAAAAGCGGAGTTTCCGATTAATGTGCCTGTTGAATAATTAGTAAAACGAGCATAAGGGGTGATAGCTGTTAAACTTCCTGATTCTCCCCATGAAGCTCTCAAACGAGCAGAACTTACTACGGAATTCTCCATAAATTTTTCATCAGATAAAACATAACTAGCACTTACTTTAGGGTAAAATTGAGAACGATTTTCTTTAGCAAAAATGGTAGAAGCGTCATTTCTTCCAGCTACTGTAAAGAACAACTTATTTTTAAAGGCAATAGTTTCTTGCAAATAAAAACCCCATAAATTGTAACTTGATTGTCCTGCAAGAGGAGAGCCAGGAACCAAAGTATTAAATGCATTGATTGTTTCTACAAAAGGTTTTAAATCTCTACCTTCAACTGCAAATATGTTATCTCGGTAAGATTGAACATTATATCCTGCATAAGAAGTTAACTTTAATTTAGAATTCAAATCCAAAACATAGCGTAAATTCAAATCATTGTTTAATTGTACAACTCTATTTGCAGCCTCAGAAACATAGCCATCATTGTAGTATGCAGTATTTACACCTGCATACGGGTATCTTGGTATAAAAACATTCCCTCTTTGATTGTAATTATCTAATCCAAAAATAAAATCAGCATTAAAGTTTTTGAAGGGTTTATAGTTCAATTGCAAGTCAGCAACTATACGGTCAGTTTTTTGAGTAATATCAAATGTTTCAATTACAGATAAAGGATTTACCCTAACAGGATCCACTGCAAGTAAATTACCATTTGAATCTCTTTTGTTTAAATCATAAGAATTGTTAGTAATTGTAACGGAATTAATTGGACTCCAAAAAACATTCCCATCCGGTTTTTCATTAGAACTAGAATTAATGTAATTCATTCCAATAGAAGCAGTTAATTTATCACTAAATTCGTGTTGAACTCTCAATTTTGCTCCAATACGTGTAAAATCCGTATTTTTTATAATACCTTCATTTTTTAAATAGCCAATAGAAGAAAAATATTTTGTTTTCTCGTTTCCGCCTCGCATTGAAAAGTAAGTATCATTACCTATACCAGTTGTAAAAATATCATCTTGATAATCGTAACGTTGGATTCCTGAAATTGTTCTTGTTTCTAGATTTCTTCCAGCTACACTAACTGTAGTTCCAGATGCAGGTTGGTTTTGAATTGGAAATAAAGAAGGTGAAGAATTTACAAATTGCTTATCTGACATGTTCACATATACTTTTTTACGTAAAGAGTTTGAAGTTAAACTTGTTGAAAAAGTATAAGATGGTTCACCTGACTTCCCTTTTTTAGTAGAAATTAATATAACACCATTTGCAGCTCTTGATCCATATATAGCAGCAGCAGCTCCACCACTTAAGATTTCGATAGTTTCAATATCGTTCGGATTGATATCAGATGATCTGTTTTGTCCAATTTGTAAATTTGAGTTTCCTTTACTTACATTTAAATTAGTTACGTTTGTAGTAGCATTATTTAAAACAACCCCGTCTATGACATATAAAGGATCTGAAGATCCAAGAATAGAGGATGTTCCTCTTAATTTAATAGTAAATCCGCCAGCAGGATCTCCCGAGTTTTGAGAAACTTGAGCCCCCGCAATTTTACCTTGTATCGCTGAAGATAAATCAACTGGTTTAGCACGATTCAAGCCCTCTGCTTTTAATGTAGTAACTGCATTTCCTAACTCTTTTCGCGTCACACGTACAGTTGACCCTAGAACTACAACTTCATTAAGTGTATTAACCTCTTCAGTTAATACAACATTAATAGTATTTTTTCCAGCTACCTTGATAGATTGTGTTGCAAATCCAACATAACTAAAACTAAGAACATCGGATTCAGCAGCTGATACGCTGTACTTTCCATCAAAGTCAGTCACACTGCTTTTCGCTGTTCCTTTAATAATCACAGATACTCCTGGTACTGGGAGTCCATCTGTTTTGCTTTTAACAGTTCCGTTTATTGTCTTGTTTTGAGCAAGGGCAAATTGCACTAACAAAAGCATTAATAAAGGAATTAAATGGTTTTTTTTCATTTTCACAACTTGGTTTTTTATGATTAAGTTACGAATGTATGTATATTTTTTATATTTATTACAACTTTGTGCTTTTTTTTTTAAAAAAATATCTAAATAACGCATAATAACGCAAAACGAGATGATTTTTATCTAAATTAATACTTGTTTTTTGTTTAAAAAGTTGTATAATATTACAAAATGGATAAATAAAGCATATTATTGCTATCTTTGTTAAAACTAAAAACAATATAAAAATGCTAAAAGCTGAAAGACATTTGTACATTTTAAAAAAAATCCAGGAAAATTTAAAAATATACACTATTGATTTAGCTCTTGAATTAGAAATATCTGAAGATACTGTTCGTAGAGATTTGAACGAATTGCATAATAAGGGAAAATTAGTTAAAGTGTATGGAGGTGCTTATTTAGCAGAAGAAAAATCAACTAATATTTTTGATATTCATATTGTAAATGAAGATAAAAAGTATGCCGTTGGAAACAAAGCTCTCTCGCTTCTTTCTGATGGACAGGTGATTATAATGAGCGGAGGTACAACTAACCTAGCTTTTTCAAAATTGATTCCGTCTGAATTAAAAGCGACAATTTATACGTATAGTTTACCCATTGCTATGCAATTGTCTCAACATCCTAATATTGAATTAATTTTTATCGGAGGTAAATTACAAAAAAACGCCATGGTTACAATTGGTATGGATGTGATTCAAATGTTGTCTACTATCAAGGCGGATATTTGTTTTATGGGAGTAAGTAGTATTAATGTGCAATCAGGTTTGACTGAGAAAGGTTATGAAGTTTCTGTGGTTAAAAAAGCCATGATACAGGTTTCAGATAAAGTAATTGCAATGGTCGATTCAGGCAAGTTAGACAACAAGATGTCACATACTGTATGTGAATTAGCTCAGCTACATGCTATTATTACAGATCTTTCTCCTAAAGACAAAAAACTCCAAGAATATGCTGCCTCTGGGGTTAGATTATTGTAATTGAAATGCATTATTTTGCATTATTTGCATTATTTTAGTTAATAAATGCATAAATTAGAACAATATATTTTTTTCTTTTTATATATTTGTTCAGTAAGTATAATAAACCTTATAATTTATGGGAAACAATTGCGCGATTACCTATCAAAAACCAGGTAAGTACGAAACCTCACGACTAGAAAAAATTCATAATGTAATTTTCGAAAACTCTATTAATGGCTCTGTGGCAGTTGCTAATGAAATAGCTACTTTAATAAATGCAAAACAACAAACCAACTCGATATGTGTACTGGGTTTAGCTACAGGATCCTCTCCAATAAAAGTATATGAAGAGTTAATTCGTCTTCACCGAGAGGAGGGACTGAGTTTTAAAAATGTTGTAACGTTTAACTTAGATGAATATTTTCCAATGAAGCAGGATGATATTCAAAGTTATCATTATTTCATGAATGAACATTTGTTTAGACATATTGATATTTTATCCGAAAATATCAATATACCAAATGGAGATTGTACTGTAGAGGAAAGTCTTATTTTATGTGCTCAATATGAAGAAAAAATCAAAAAGTTAGGTGGAATAGATTTTCAATTATTAGGAATTGGTAGAACAGCGCATATTGGTTTTAATGAACCAGGTTCACACCAAAATTCTACTACTCGAATGGTAACACTCGATCATCTTACTCGATCAGATGCTGCTAGTTCTTTTTTAGGCATGGAAAATGTACCAAAAAAAGCAGTTACCATGGGTATTTCTACTGTTTTAGAGGCTCGAAGAATAGTATTATTGGCCTGGGGTCAAAATAAAGCGGAAGTAATTCAAGAAACTATTGAAGGTAAAATAACTTCAAAAAAGCCCGCTACCTATCTGCAAAATCATCCCAATGTAACTTTTGTTTTGGATTCAGAAGCGGCCTCTTTACTTACTCGAATTAATACACCTTGGGTTGTTGATAATTGTGAATGGGATTCTGAATTAGTTAGCAAAGCTATAGTATGGTTATGTGGTAAAACACACAAATCTATTCTACATCTTACAGATAAAGATTATTACGAACATGGGATGGAAAGTTTATTGGCTATTGAAGGAACTGCTTATGATTTAAATATTAAAATGTTCAATCAATTGCAACATGCTATTACAGGTTGGCCTGGAGGTAAACCCAATTCAGAACATCAAAAACGTCCTGAACGCTCTACGCCAGAAAAAAAGAGAGTGATTATTTTTAGTCCGCACCCTGATGATGATGTCATTTCAATGGGAGGCACTTTTGACCGATTAGTGGAACAAGGACACGAAGTTCATATAGTATATCAAACATCTGGAAATATTGCGGTTTCCAATGATGAAGCATTGAAGTTTGCTGAAATAGGAATGGTGTTTGATCCCGAAAATGAAATATATTCAAAGATTATCCAATTTATAAATCAAAAAAACAGCGCTATTCCAGATAGCATTGAACTTCGAAACTTAAAAGCGCAAATTCGTCAAAAAGAATCGTTGGGTGCCACTCGTTTTTTGGGGTTACCCGATAATCAGGTACATTTTTTAAATCTTCCATTTTATGAAACGGGAACAATTAAAAAAAGTCCATTATCGAAAAAGGATATTGACTTGATGATTGCAAAAATTGAAGAGATTCAGCCTCATCAGATTTTTGCTGCAGGTGATTTAGCTGATCCTCACGGAACGCATAAAGTATGTCTCGATTCATTATTTATGGCATTAGAAGAAATCAAGCACAAATCATTTATGGATGATTGTTGGGTATGGTTGTACAGAGGTGCTTGGCACGAATGGGATATTCACGAAATTGAAATGGCTGTCCCAATGAGTCCAAATCAAGTATTGCGAAAACGAACTGCTATCTTTTATCACCAATCGCAAAAAGATGGTGTCATGTTTCAAGGAGATGATTCTAGAGAATTTTGGGTACGAGTGGAAGAACGCAATAAAGATACTGCAGAGAAATTCAAAGACCTTGGTTTGGCTAGTTATGCTGCTATGGAAGCATTTAAACGCTATCATTTTTAGTTGTAAAATACCTAATTAAGAGATTTTTTGGTAAAGGTTTGTTTACCACCCTCTAGCGCTTTCTAAATTGAATTTTATTCAGTTTAAAGCGCTAGAATTTTTATATTTGTCATTCACTACTGAATTTACAGTACTCATATAGTAATACCATGTCGCATATTTTACCTTTACAACAATTAGCGTCCTATTTAGAAGGCGATTTATTTTATGACGAATTGCATAAGGTAATCTATTCTACGGATGCATCCGTTTACCAAATTAAACCCATTGCTATTGCAAGACCAAAGTCGGTTACAGATATACAAACGCTTGTTCGCTTTGCAAATGAACATCAAATTCCATTAACGCCAAGAACAGCCGGTACTTCCTTAGCAGGACAAACAGTGGGTAGCGGAATTATAGTGGATGTGTCCAAATATTTCACAAAAATAGTTGCTTTAGATAAAGAAAATAAAACCGTTACAGTTCAGCCAGGAGTTATACGAGATGAACTGAATTTATTTTTAAAACCTTACGGCTTATTTTTCGGACCCAATACTTCAACATCTAACCGTTGTATGATTGGTGGAATGGTAGGAAATAATTCCTCTGGAACGACCTCGATTCGTTATGGAGTGACACGAGATAAAATAGTTGAATTAAAAGCCATTTTAAGTGATGGTTCGGAGACAGTTTTTAAATCACTTAGTTCGGCTGAGTTTGTCGAAAAAACGAAAGGAGATTCCTTAGAAAATCAGATTTACAAAACGGTTTATGAGGAACTTTCGAATGCTGAAACACAAAATGAAATTATAAAAGAGTTTCCAAAACCTGAAATTCATAGACGAAATACGGGTTATGCGGTCGATTTGTTGTTGAAATCAGATTTGTTTTCAGGAAACGAGCCGACTATAAATCTTGGGAAACTGCTTTGTGGTAGCGAAGGAACATTAGCTTTTACAACTGAAGTTACGCTGAAAGTGGATGATTTACCTCCTACGCATAATATCATGGTGGCAGCTCATTTCCATACCATTCAAGAAAGTTTGGAAGCGGTTATGATTGCCATGAAACATCATTTGTATACTTGCGAAATGATGGATGATACCATTTTAAATTGTACCAAAACCAACAGGGAACAAGCTAAAAATCGTTTCTTTATTCAAGGCGAACCTAAGGCTGTAATAATGTTAGAAGTAGCATCGGATTCATTGGAGGATGCTGAGCGTCAAGCGGATGCTTTGATTGCTGATTTAGAACAAAACAACTTTGGCTATGCCTTACCAAAGCTATACGGACAAGATATTGACAAGATAAACGAACTTCGAAAAGCAGGTTTAGGACTTTTAGGAAGTATTGTAGGCGATGATAAAGCGGCCGATTCTATCGAAGATACAGCTGTTGAATTGAGTGATTTGCCTAATTATATTGCTGAATTCACTGCCATGATGCAAAAGTATGGACAGGAAGCTATCTATTATGCTCATGCGGGAGCTGGTGAATTGCATTTACGTCCCGTATTGAATTTAAAAAAGAAAGAAGATTTACAATTATTTAGAACGATTGCTACTGAAGTAGCCGTTTTAGTAAAAAAATATAGAGGTTCTTTAAGTGGTGAACATGGCGACGGAATCGTTCGCGGTGAATTTTTACCATTCATGATTGGGGAATCTAATTATGAATTGCTTAAACGTATCAAAAAAGCATTTGATCCAAATGCGATTTTCAATAAAGGACGTATTACTGATACGCCAAAAATGGATGAAAATTTACGTATGGAAGCAGGTCGAGAAGAACCTGAAATCCAAACAATTCAAGATTTTTCAGATAGTTTAGGTATTTTGCGTTTAGCTGAAAAATGTAATGGTTCAGGCGATTGTAGAAAATTACCTTCGGCAGGAGGGACGTTATGTCCAAGTTATAGGGCTACTCGCAATGAAAAAGATACGACTCGTGCTAGAGCCAATGCTTTGAGACAATATTTGACTGATTCTACTAAACAGAATAAGTTTGATCAAGAAGAATTATACCAAGTTTTTGATCTGTGTGTCAGTTGTAAAGCGTGTGCGAGTGAATGTCCGAGCAATGTAGATGTTGCAGCTTTGAAGTCGGAATTTTTATATCAATACCAAAAAGCGAACGGATTTTCTAAACGCAATAAAACGTTTGCTTACAATGCTAAATTGAACAATTTAGGTAGTTTAACACCCAAATTAACCAATTGGTTTGCCAATCTTTCCTTTGTGAAAAAGAAAATGGGAATTGCGCCTCAACGTGTTGTGCCGCATTTGGCTCCAAAGACTTTCCGTAAATGGTTGGATAAAAATCATAAAGAACTTGAAGAAGGAAGTTTTCCTAATGGAAAAGTTATTTTGTTTTGTGATGAGTTTACAAATTTTTATGATGTTTCAGTAGGAATTGATACTTATGAACTTTTAACAAACTTAGGCTACCAAGTTATTGTTGTAGATCATCAAGAAAGTGGACGTGCTTTTATTTCTAAAGGATTTTTGGAACAAGCAAAAGCTATAGCCACAATTAATGTGGATATCTTCAAAGAATTAGTAAGTGATGCAATTCCATTAGTTGGAATTGAACCTTCAGCGATATTGACTTTTCGTGATGAATACATTCGTTTGGCTGAAGATAAGTCAGGAGCTGAGCGTCTAGCCAAACACGTTTTTACTATTGAAGAATTCTTTAAAAATGAAATAGAGAAAGGAACAATTCATTCGGATCAATTTTCTGATGAGGTAAAAGAAATAAAAATCCACGGACATTGCCATCAAAAATCATTGAGTTCAGTTCAGGCAACTTTTGCCATGCTCAATATTCCGAAAAACACCACAGTTACCATTTACAACTCGGGTTGTTGCGGAATGGCGGGTTCTTTTGGATATGAAGAAGAGCATTATGAGATTAGTATGCAAATGGGTGAAGATACCTTGTTTCCAAAAATTAGGGCCACAGATACTTCTGTTGCGATTGCTGCAGCCGGAACGAGTTGTCGCCATCAAATATTTGATGGAACATCGAGAGAAGCACAACATCCAGTTACAATTTTGAAATCTTGTTTGAAATAATCGTTTTATTGGAAATGAAATTTTAAGTTTGCATTGCGATGAAAACTATTTTAATTTATCATTTGAATACATTTATACTATGGCATTAAAGGGTTTGTTTAGAAAGAAGACGGTTCAGGATATTATGAAACAGGTGGAGCAAAATGAAAGTGATGGACACAATGCTTTAGGAAAACATCTGACCGCTAGAGATTTAACGGCTTTTGGAATTGCGGCTATTGTAGGTGCTGGTATTTTTAGTACTATTGGTAAAGCAAGTGCTGATGGTGGTCCTGCGGTAATTTTTCTTTTTTTATTCACGGCTTTAGCCTGTAGTTTTGCAGCTTTTGCCTATGCGGAGTTTGCATCTATGGTTCCAGTTTCGGGATCAGCTTATACCTATTCTTATGTTGCCTTTGGCGAAATTATAGCTTGGATTATTGGTTGGGCTTTGATTATGGAATACGCAGTTGGTAATATTACTGTGGCAATTTCCTGGAGTGATTATTTCACTGGATTACTTCGTACTGGAGGACTAGAACTGCCCCAATGGATTCAAATGGATTATTTATCGGCTTCTAATGGATTCAAAGATGCAACGGCTTTAATGCAAGGAGGGAAATCATTTGATAATTTAAGTTCTAATTTGCAAGATGCATATACCGCATGGACTACAAGTCCAGTTATTGGAGGTTTTCATTTTGTGGCCGACATTCCAGCTATGTTGATTATTATTGTCATCACTGCATTGGTATATAGAGGGATGAAAGAATCCCGTAATGCGGGTAACTTAATGGTAATCGTAAAATTATTTATCATTTTATTAGTAATTGCAGTAGGCGCTTTTTATGTTGATACTACGAATTGGAGTCCGTTTGCACCTAATGGTGTTAGCGGTGTTTTGAAAGGTGTTTCAGCAGTGTTTTTTGCTTACATTGGGTTTGATGCTATTTCAACCACAGCAGAAGAATGCAAAGATCCACAACGAGATTTACCTCGAGGAATGATGTGGGCAATTGTTATATGTACCATTTTGTATGTAGTTATAGCTCTTGTTTTGACGGGAATGGTAAGTTATAACGAATTAAATGTTGGAGATCCATTGGCTTTTGTATTTGAAAAGTTAGATTTAAAATGGATGTCAGGAATTATTGCAGTAAGTGCAGTAATTGCTATGGCGAGTGTGTTATTGGTTTTCCAAATGGGACAACCTCGTATTTGGATGAGTATGAGTAGAGACGGTTTGTTACCCAAAAAATTCTCAAGAGTACATCCTAAGTTTAAAACACCTTCATATGCCACAATTGTTACAGGTTTTGTAGTTGGGATTCCCGCTTTGTTTATGAATTTGACTATGGTAACCGATTTGTGTAGTATTGGAACTCTATTTGCCTTTGTGTTGGTTTGTGCGGGAGTTTTGGTATTGCAAAATAAAAAAGATATTCCGAGAGGAAAATTCAAAACACCTTATGTGAATTCGAAATTCATTTTTCCAGTAGCCTTGATTATTGGGATAGTATATGCTTTTATTTATAATAATGAAGCTACTATGGGTTTTCTAAATAATGAAACTCAAGTAAATTCTCCAGAAGTAATAATTACCTCTTTGGATAAATCGGATACAGATAAAGTATATCACTATTTAATTTCCTTAGAATCAAAACCAACGACTAATGATGTTGAGGCACTATTAAGTCAATACCAAGAAGACGATTTAAAATATGCTGCCATTGTGGCTCAATTACCAATTGCAGATGCTATTAAATACGAAAGTGGCTTTGATTTGTTCAAACATAAAATTCCGATGTGGATTTTCCTAATTACTTTAATTGGATTAGCATTTTGGGCATATAAAGAAAATTTATCTTTGATTCCTTTATTAGGTTTAGTTTCTTGCTTGTATATGATGGCCGAATTGAGTGTTTGGAATTGGATTTATTTTACCATTTGGTTGCTTTTAGGTTTGGTGATTTACTTTGGCTTTAGCCGAAAAAATAGCAAATTAAATATGTAGAAATAGTTTTCTATAGTTGATACAAATTAAAAACGTTCTGAATATTAATCAGAACGTTTTTGTTTTTAGGAATAATTGGGCTTAAAAACACAAAAGAGCTATAATTCGCAATAAAAAATCGTAAACTTTGAATAGTATACAAAACTTAATTTCTTAAATTTGCAACACTAAAAAAACAAATACTAGTATTATGAGTTCATTTGACGTAGTCATTATAGGTTCTGGTCCTGGCGGATATGTATCAGCTATTCGTTGCGCACAATTAGGTTTTAAAACAGCCATCATTGAAAAATATTCTACTTTGGGAGGTACTTGCTTGAATGTAGGTTGTATCCCTTCAAAAGCATTATTATCTTCTTCACATCATTATGCTGAAATTGCTCATTTCGCTGAACACGGAATAGAACTTTCTGGGGATGTTAAAGTGAATTTAGAAAAAATGATTGCGCGTAAACAAGCGGTAGTAGATCAAACTTCAGGAGGAATCAACTACTTAATGGACAAAAATAAAGTAACTGTTTTTAATGGTTTAGGTTCGTTTGTAGATGCTACACATGTAGCAATTGCAAAAGCGGATGGAACTTCAGAAACTATTGAAGGAAAAAATATCATTATTGCTACAGGTTCAAAACCATCTTCTTTGCCGTTTATCAAAATTGACAAAGAAAGAATTATCACTTCAACTGAGGCTTTGGCTTTGAAAGAAGTACCAAAACATTTAGTTATCATTGGTGGAGGTGTAATCGGAATTGAATTAGGACAAGTATACCTTCGTTTAGGAGCACAAGTTTCTGTAGTAGAATTCATGGACCGAATTATTCCAGGAATGGACAGTTCGTTATCTAAAGAATTGACAAAAGTCTTGAAGAAACAAGGAATGAAATTCTATACCTCTCACAAAGTACAATCAGTAGAAAGAACGGGAGATGTTGTGACTGTAAAAGCAGAAAATGCAAAAGGAGAGATCATTACTTTAGAAGGAGATTATTCATTAGTGTCTGTTGGACGTCGTCCTTACACAGACGGATTGAATGCAGATAAGGCAGGTGTAAAAATTTCAGATAGAGGACAAGTAGAAGTAAATGATCATTTACAAACTTCGGCGTCTAATATCTATGCTATTGGAGATGTAGTTCGTGGAGCAATGCTAGCTCACAAAGCGGAAGAAGAAGGAACAATGGTAGCTGAAATTATTGCAGGTCAAAAACCACATATCGATTATAATTTGATTCCAGGAGTAGTATATACTTGGCCAGAAGTGGCAGCTGTTGGACAAACAGAAGAACAATTAAAAGCCTCTGGAGTAGAATTCAAATCAGGAAGTTTTCCATTCAAAGCATTAGGACGCGCAAGAGCTAGTGGAGATTTAGACGGATTTGTAAAAATCTTAGCGGATGCAAAAACAGATGAGGTTCTTGGTGTTCACATGATTGGAGCTAGAACAGCTGATTTAATTGCAGAAGCGGTTACTGCTATGGAATTTAGAGCTTCTGCTGAAGATATTTCAAGAATGTCACATGCACATCCAACATTTGCAGAAGCGATCAAAGAAGCCGCTTTAGCTGCAACTGATAATAGAGCGTTACACGTTTAAAACTTTACTATTTAAATAAAAAAAGCCCGTTCACTTGAACGGGCTTTTTTATGGAAGAATATTTAATCTTTGAATAATCCTTTATACGAATCCCAATGTGCATAGATTAAAAATAAATTGGCACCCAGTACAAAAATAGCAACAGGTACTTCTGATACTTGGGTTACAGTGTGAATTAAAAAGATATTAATTGAAATTGGCAATAAGGCTAATAAAGTTACCTTCATAAATTTACCGCTCAACAAACTTAGACCAACAATTAATTCAACAGCTTTTGCTAACGGTAATAGGTATTTTGAAGCCATGATGCCGTTCATGAAAGTCAATAAATTTCCTGTAGGAGCTTCTGCATCAAACAATTCAAAGAAATAGGCTACAGAAGCAAATACCATAAATGCTCCTAGTAAAATTCGGATAATCAATGTTGCAATTTTCATTATTTTTTGGTTTTAAGGTTAGTATTTCAAAAATACTTATTTTATAAATACAAAATCTTACTCCAAAAAATTATTTAAGTAGCGCTATTGCCAAGCTTTATTTTTCCGTTTCTACCAATGAATTTTGTTGTATTTTTGGCATTCTAAAAGGAAACACATTGCGAACAGAAATTCATAAATCGATTACCAACCCACTAGCTTTTAAAAAGCAATTATTGGATTGGTCGCAGCAGTTTAGGGAGGTTGTTTTTATGGATAGTAATGATTATCCACAAGAGTTTTCAAGCTATGATGCTATTCTAGCAGTAGATGCTTTTACATTGATTCAGACCGATTATCACAATGCGTTTGAGGATTTACAGCAATACCAGCAAACGACTAAAGATTGGCTGTTTGG
>JACCDZ010960665.1_pt1 | contig 56766 bp, 50 predicted proteins | sample 7449551 | NCBI WGS metagenome assembly JACCDZ01 (sample SAMN15323452, study PRJNA562643) | freshwater metagenome | isolation source: river surface water | place: USA:Blue River Watershed | collected 2017-08-18 | reverse complement strand
CCATCCCATGCGTACGCTCATCATATTTGCGTGCAAAGTCTCCGACGCCAGGTCGCTCTACCTTAATGACCCGCGCGCCCATGTCGGCAAGCTGTCGCGTACAAAATGGCGCAGCGATCGCATGCTCTAGACTGACAACAGTCACCCCATCCAACGGGCGTGGCTTCACGTTTTTCATGCTTCAAACCTCAATTCAGCCTGATGTGCCAACGTGGCATCTTGTTCAGCCCAGAGCTTGGCCTCGCCTGGTGCTACCACTGTACCCGCCACAGAAAAACCTTTCGGAGCGATCAGTGGGCGCAGGCCCCGATAAGCAAGGTGCTTGACCACAGCATTTGGATGCGCATGCGCGAACGCACGGCACATCATCGTGGCGATCAGCGGCCCATGAATGACCAAACCTGGATAACCCTCAGTCTGGGTGACATAAGGATGATCGTAATGAATCCGGTGGCTGTTAAAGGTCACAGCGGAATATCGAAACAGTAAAACTGGGCTAGGATCGACCGGCTCACTCCACTGGGATGGCGGTGCAGGCTCAGTACCTTGTAGTTTCGGCGGACTTGGTTCGCGGTAGACGATGTCCTGCTCCTCGCTCACCACCAGTTTTCCGTTCTGCTCAATGTCGTGTTTGACCGTGACAAATAACAAAGATCCTGTGCGACCTTTTTTCTCTTGGATCGCGGTAACCGTTGACGTCTTCCGAGCTTCGACACCTACTTCCAGTGCGCCATCAAAATTGACACGCCCACCCGCCCACATGCGGTTGCGATTATCGGCGGGCGGCAAGAAACTTCCGCGCGCTGGGTGGCCATCCAATCCTGTCTGCGCAATCGGTACCGTTTCCAGAAAGAAGGCCCAATGCCATAAGGGTGACAACCGCATGCCTACTTCAGGGATTGGATCCCCAAGCGTTACCGCGATCCGTGCCGCATGGCCGGGATCCATCCGATCGACAACTGTTTGTTGCTTACCAAGCCAAGCGCTCAGGTCAGTGCTAGACATACATCATCCTTGATCTTTAAACCGTTAAGTCCTGCAAACGCTGCAGGTGATAATTGGTATCGCCCAACAATATGTCGACATAGGTCAATCGCTTAAAGAAATCACCTACCTCTAGCTCGTCAGTCACTCCCATACCGCCATGCAACTGCACTGCAGATTCACCGACAAAGCGTGCTGCCGCGGCCACTTCAATCTTTGCCATCGACACCAACCGCGCGCGTTTAACTGGATCTTGCTCTGCTAGGCCGATAGTCGCAGCATAGGTCATCGATAAACCCATCTCAGACTGAATCAGCATATCGCCTAAGCGATGCTGCAAAACTTGAAACGCGGCAAGCGGCTGACCAAACTGCTTTCGAGTTTTTAAATATTGAATTGTCGTATCGGTCAGCGCAGCCATCGCGCCACACGCTTGCGCGCAAAGTGCCGTAATTCCGAAGTCGATCGCCAATGCAAGCAACTCTTGTGCGCGAGCACCTTTCGCGATCAACTGTTCCTTTGACACAGCAACACGATCAAAGCGCAACGTAGCCGCACGGCCTCCATCAAACGTTGGAAAGTCTTCACAAGACAAACCCTGCGCGCCTTGCTCGACCATGAATAAGGCAGGTTCGCCATCCAAGAGGGCCGAGACGATGACGCCATCGGCAGCCGCGCCATGCCAAACAAGGATCTTTTGTCCATCCAGGGCATAACCATCAGCAAGCGCCGTCGCACGCGTGCAAAGCGGCCGTTGTGCGTCACGCTCACCCGCCTCTTGCCAAGCCACAGCGAGCACTGCCTCGCCATCGGCGTGCGCAGACAGCCAGCGCTGTTTGAGTGCCTGGCAATCAGAATGATTCAGTACCGTGACAGCCATCACCGCGCTCGAAATCGTCGGCTCACTGACGAGCCCGCGACCCAGCTCTTGATGCACAGCTAGCATCGTGGCAGGCGATTCACCAAATCCTCCGAACTCTTCTGAGACCATCAGGCCGCCCACGCCCAACTCAACGAGACTACCCCAGGCTCCTGCGTCAAGTCCACCCATGCGCGCACGACGCTTTGGGCGTGTCCATTCGTCCGTAACCAACCGTCTAAGGCTGTCGGTCAGCATGCGCTGTTCTTCTGAATATGAAAAATCCATGATCTGTCCTAAACCCCGATAATCTGCTTGGCGATAATGCCCTTCTGAACCTCATTGGTTCCGCCGTAAATCGCCGTCTTGCGCATGTCGAAATACGCAGCGGCCGCGGCGGCCGCATAATCTGGACCAGGCCCATGAAAAGCGGAATCGGCAAACATCCACTCAGGGTCATAAGGCCACGACTCGGCACCGGCAACTTGCATCTGCAGTTTTGCGAGTTCCATCTGCAACTCAGAACCACGAATTTTGAGTATCGAAGCCTTTGGTCCGGGCTCAGTCGTATCGTCGGTTGCAACACGCAGCACCATCATCTCTAGGGCAAGCACCTGAGCCTCAACCCGATTGATGGCATCGCGTACACGAGGATTCAAACTGACCGACTCGCCACTCGCCATCATGCGCTCGGCCAACGCTTTCAAAATTGCAAGCTCACGGTGACAGTGTCCAATTCCAGCAATGCCACTACGCTCGTGACCCAGCAAATATTTCGCATAGGTCCAGCCGGCATTTTCTTCGCCAATTAGATTTTCTAGCGGTGCCTCGACATTCTCGAGCCACACCTCATTGACTTCGGCGCTGCCGTCCAGCGTCTTGATGGGTCGCACTTGCACGCCTGGTTGCTTCATATCGATCAGGATCATCGAAATGCCGCGCTGCGCCTTGGCAGTTGGGTCGGTGCGAGCTAAACAGAACATCCAGTCTGCGTGATGCGCCAGTGTCGTCCAAGTTTTCTGGCCATTGATAATGTAGCGATCACCCACTCGCTCCGCGCGCGTCTTGAGGGAAGCCAAATCAGAACCTGAGCCTGGCTCAGAGTAACCCTGACACCACCAATCGTCGACGGTGATAATGCGCGAAAGAAAGCGATCCTTTTGCGCTTGTGAGCCGTACTTCATGAGCACCGGCCCGATCATCCCCAGTCCAAAAGGTAGTAAGCGAGGCGCACCCGCCTTGAAACATTCGATCTCAAAAATCAACCGTTGCAAGGGATTCCATCCGGTGCCGCCATACTCAATCGGCCAACTCGGTGCACCCCAGCCTTGCGCCGCCAACAGTCTGTGCCAAGTGACGTAGTCTTCACGCTTAAGGCGATGGTGCGCAAACGTCTTAGCCCGCAACTCTGCGGGTAACTTTGCTTGTACGAAAGCACGCACCTCTTCCCGAAAGGCGCGCTCTTCTGGGGTCCACGTTAGATCCATAAGTATTCTCCTGTGTGCACAATCTTAACGCTCCACTCGATGCCTAGCTTCTTGCATTTTGGAACCCAGCGTTCAGGAAGTAAAAATCCTCCACAAGCCATACAATCCAGCAAAATGCTAAAAACACCCTTCCCTAGGAGACCACCCATGAAAACCCTAATTCAAGCCGGCTTAATGAGCCTCTGCGCGCTTGCTCTCACCCCGGCTGCGCAAGCGGCCTGGCCTGACAAACCCATTCGCCTGATTGTTCCAGCGGCCCCAGGCGGAACAACCGATATCACGGCGCGCCTGCTAAGTGAGAAGATTGGCGCGGAGCTCGGCACGACCGTCGTCGTTGAAAACCGCGCGGGTGCAGCTGGCATCATCGGCACACAAGCTTTGCTCCAGTCTGCCCCCGATGGTTACACCATCGGCTTTGGCAATATCGGCCCGAACGGCATTAATTACAGCCTCTACAAAAAACTGCCATACAAGCACACCGATTTCAGCCCGATCACGCTGGTCATTTCTGTGCCAAACGTACTGGTCGTGAATAGCAAATCTCCCTACAAAACAGTTAAAGAGCTCGTGGATGCGATCAAAAACGATCCCAAGGGCAACTATTCTTTTGCCTCATCCGGCACGGGACAGTCGCCGCACATGTCAGCTGAGATGTTTGCTCAGCGCACGGATACCAAACTGACACACATTCCATTCAAAGGCATGGGTCCAGCGGTTGCCGCACTGCTTGGTGGACAGGTCACCTTCGCCATCGACAACTTGCCAAGTTCGATTGAGTTCATCCGTTCAGGACAGTTCCGCGCTCTAGCAGTCACAGGCGCAGAGCGCTCTGCGCAATTGCCAGATGTTCCAACGATGGCTGAAGCAGGCATTAAGGATATGGTCGTGACCGCTTGGTTTGGCTTTGTCGCTCCTGCCGGTACCCCACCAGAAATCGTCAACAAAATTCAACAAGCAACAAAAAAAGTGTTAGGGATGCCTGATATTCAGAAACGATTCGCGACGATGGGTGGCGTACCTGGCGGAAACACCCCTGCAGAGTTTGGCGCATTTATGGACAAAGAGCGCGAAAGCTGGAGAAAGATTGTTGAAGCCGCTAAGTTGCAGATGGAGTAATCATGCTGGATAAGGTTAAACAGTCACTACAAGAGGCGATCGCGCCAATTCAAGACGGTGCCTCTGTGATGGTTAGTGGCTTTGGCGACGCGGGTATTCCTTTTGAGCTCATGAGCGCCATTATGGACAAAGGCCTGCGCGAACTCACCATCATTAGCAATAATGCTGGCACACATGAGACCGGCATTGCCGGTCTCATTAAGGCGGGACGCGTGCGCAAGATTGTGTGCTCGCACCCGCGCCCTGCGCATTCCGATGTATTTGCCAACGCATACCGCGCTGGCCAAGTTGAGCTCGAATGCATGCCGCAAGGCACGCTCGCAGAGCGCTTGCGCGCTGCGGGTGCCGGGCTTGGGCCATTCTTTACTCCAACCGGCTACGGCACCTTAATCGCAGAGGGCAAAGAACAACGGGTAATTGACGGCAAAGGCTACATCATGGAGCAACCTTTATCCGGCGACTTTGCTCTAGTACGCGCCAATCTCGGGGACCGCTGGGGCAACCTGACCTATCGCTGGGCGGCCCGCAATTTTGGACCAGTGATGTGCATGGCGGCAAAGCACTCCATCGCACAGGTCAATCGTATTGTGCCTTTGGGAGATCTCGCCCCTGAGCACGTGATGACACCCGGCATTTTTGTTCAATCAGTCGTAGCGATCGGAGGGGAGCGATGAGCAACGTTTCAAGCAGCACTTCAAACAGCACCTTCAAACCGCTCACGCGTGGAGAAATTGCCTATCTGGTCGCCAACGATTTCCCGGATGGTTCCGTCGTCAACTTAGGTATCGGCATGCCAACGCAGGTTGCAGACTATCTCCCTACAGATAGAGAAATACTGCTGCACAGCGAAAACGGTATTTTGGGCATGGGCCGCGCCTCGGTGGGTGACGAGATCGACCTAGACATCATCAATGCAAGTCGTACGCCTGTTACGTTACTTGCTGGCGCATCGATTACTGAACATACCGTTTCATTTGCAATGATGCGGGGCGGCCACCTTGACTACTCCGTACTTGGTGGTTTTCAAGTCGCAGCCAATGGCGATCTCGCAAACTGGATCACGTCAGGCCCCGATGCCATCGCTGCGATCGGCGGTGCAATGGACTTGGCAGTCGGCGCCAGAAATGTGATCGTCATGATGGAGCATGTCGCAAAGGATCAGACCCCAAAGCTGATGCAAGCCTGCACCTACCCACTAACAGGAGCAGGTGTCGTCAATCAGGTTTACACGGATCTCGCAATCATTGATGTCAAACCTGATGGGTTCGAAGTTCGAGCAATTATTGAGGGCTTATCCATGGAAACCCTTAAGCAAAAGACTGGCGCACCTATCAAAGCATCGTCTAAGCTGTCAGTGATTCGTCGTGACGCGCAAGGCAAGCCTGTTTACGATCGATAGTATCAATCGCCAAACGCGTTGCAACCAAACGGCGCCGCAGGCGCCGTTTTTTATTAGGAGCACGACATGATGTCAAAAAAAATCCTGGTCTTAGCCAAGACAAGCTTTGCTGCACTCACTATCGTCGCAGGTGTTGCTGCACAGGCGCAGAGCGCAAGCAGCCAGCCACTTACACTGATCATTCCCTACCCTCCTGGTGGTAGTGCAGACATGCTGGCTAGACCCATGCTGCCAGAACTGCAAAAAAAACTCGGGCAAACAATCGTTTTAGACTACAAAGCTGGTGCGGGCGGAACGATCGCTACCCAAGCGCTAGCGCGCGCAAAACCTGATGGCAACACCATTTTGATGGTATTGACTGCGCACGCGATCAATGACGCCCTCTACCCTTCGCTGCCCTACAACACACGCAAAGACTTTGCGCCTGTGTCGCTAGTGGCGACACTCCCATTACTTGTGGCGGCCCCTCTCGCTACGCCGGTCAACACGATTCCCGAACTGATCGCCTATGCAAAAGCCAATCCTGACAAGCTCTCATATGCCTCGGCAGGAAACGGAAATACAAGTCACTTAGCCGTTGAACTCTTTAAGAGCATCACAGGTACAAAAATGGTTCACATCCCTTATAAAGGCAGTGGCCCAGCAGTCATCGCAATGCTTGGTGGTGAAGTCTCCCTCATGTTTGACAGCATTTCCACCTCGTATCAGCAGGTCAAAACAGGCAAACTTAAAGCCATTGCAGTGACTGGAGCTAAACGTACAGAGATTTTGCCAAACGTCCCTACAGTGGCCGAGACCTTGCCGGGCTTTGAGGTAAACGTTTGGTACGGCATTCTGGCACCTGCAGGCACACCCACCGCTGCGATCGATCGCTTAAACAAAGCAATCGCTGAAGTTGCGCAAGACCCAAAGATCCGTGAACAGTTAGCCTCTAATGGTTATCAAATGATTGCTTCCACTCCCGAAGCCTTTGGCAAACACATCGAATCAGAGCTTCAGATGTGGAGCAAAGCCGTGAAAGATTCTGGCGCCAAAATCAACTAAATCATGCATCTCGGAAAACCAATGAAAACATTCACTACAAAAAAAATCACTCAAATTGTTGGCGCGCTCGGCGCGGCATTGATTGCGGCCTGCGCTAGCACCAATGCACTTGCACAAGCGAACTGGCCTGATCGCCCGATCAAATTAATCGTTGCTTACCCACCGGGCGGACCTGTGGATGTATCGGGCCGAGTTTTTGCGAAATTCTTGGGTGAGCAGCTGAATCAATCTGTCATCGTGGAGAACCGCGCAGGCGCGAGCGGCATGATTGGTGCCGATGCAACAGCCAAGGCAGCTCCAGACGGCTACACACTTAATTACGTTGCAAGTCCGAGCTTAACCATTTCTCCAATCGTTCAGCGCAGCAAACTCTTTGACCCGCGCAAAGACTTCACACTCATCAGCCCGATTGTGCAGTACGCCAATATTCTATTGGCTGGCTCACAAACAAACGTCAAGACAGTCAAAGAGCTCGTTGATTACGCAAGACAGAATCCCGAGAAGGTCTCTTTCGGCTCTGCTGGCTTCGGTGGCTCGAACCACCTTTCAGCCGAACTTCTCAAGCAGTCGACCAACACGCAAATGCTGCATGTTCCCTACAAAGGGAACGCTCCAGCAATGGTGGACGTGATCAGCGGCAAGGTCACTTTCATGTTTGACATTGTCGGAACAGGTAAGGCGTTCGTCGAAAGTGGCAAAGCACGCGCGCTCGCTGTCACCTCGAAAGAGCGCAACCCAAGCGTCCCAAATGTTCCAACCATGATTGAAGCCGGAATCGCTGACTACGAAGTGTTAGGCTGGTTTGCAGTCATCGGGCCCAAAGGGATTCCAGCTGATGTCGTTGCGAAGCTCACAAAAGCCGTCGTTGCGGCAAAAACCAGCGCAGGCTTTAAAGAAGCCGCTCAGGCTAGTGGCTACACGGTAGATCTGGGTAATGCCAAAGACTTGGAAAGCCAGATCGACCGCGAATACAAAATGTGGGAAAGCGTTATAACAAAAGGCAAGATCTATCCCGACTAAGCCACTGCCGTGGTTTAGTCCGCGACGATATTTGCACTCTTAATAGTCTCGCTCCATTTTTTTAGCTCATTCGCTAAAAATGCTTTGAACTCCTCTGGTGTGCCTGGCGCAGGTTCTGCGCCAGCCGCCATCAAAGCCGCCACCGTCTTTGGGTCAGAGAGGGCACGCACCATGTCGGCATTGACGCGTTTGACGATGTCAGCTGGCGTGCCCGCTGGCGCGACAACACCCGTCCATGAGTAAGCCTCATAGCCAGGTAAACCCGCTGCAGCGATAGTCGGGACGTCTGGGAAAAACTTAGATGGCTCAGGATTACCCACACCAAGAGCTTTGATTTTTCCTGACTTGATAAATGGGATTGCAGATGGGCCATCGGCAAACATGAGTTGCACCTGGCCTCCAACTAAATCTTGCATCGCAGGCGCACTACCTTTGTAGGGGATATGCTGCATTTTCGTACCAGCAAGGCTGTTGAATAGCTCACCCGCTAAGTGCGTACCACCACCGGTTCCAGACGAACTGTAGGACAACTTGCCAGGATTTGCCTTAGCGTAGGCGATCAGTTCAGCCACTGACTTCACTGGCAACGAAGGATGCACAACCAGCACGATTGGAAACCTTGCAGCCATACCTACCGGTACAAAGTCCTTCTGAATGTCATAACTCAAACTTTTCTTCAAGCTAGGCAACACCGCATGGTGGATCGCTGTAAAGAAAAATGTATAACCATCGGGCGCAGCCTTCGCCGCTGCTTGTGCACCAACAATACCGCCAGCCCCGGCCTTGTTATCAATCGGCGTTGTGACAGACCACATTTGGGACAGTGGCACAGTCGTAAGGCGCGCCGTCGTATCAACGGGTCCTCCAGGTGGAAACGGAACAATAAAGCTCACAGGTTTGTCAGGCCAAGCCGCATGCGCGACCGCCGAGAAGGCGCCTAAACCTAAGGAGGTCAGACCCACAGCCGAGCTCACCATCACACTTGCTGCACGAACCGCCAAACGCTGCCACATTATGTTTTCTCCTGTTGCTCAGGGTTATCCCTGCATGAATAGGCAACAGTCTAACCTCGACCGAACTAATTCCAAAACGACAAACTCAGCCCTAGTAAATTATGAATACCCGTTTAGAGGGAATGAATCTACTATGGTGGCGGAATAGGCATCGCTGCATGGCGTTCTGCAATGCAGCATGGCGAATGCGTTAAGGTATCGCACAACCGATTTACAGGAGAGCAGGTATGAGCGGAATGTTGGCAGGCAAAGTTGCAGTAGTCACGGGAGCAGGTGGTGGCATTGGGCGCGGCATCGCGCTGGCCATGGCCGCAGCAGGCGCCAAGGTTGTCGTTAATGACATCGGTGCGAGCCTTGCCGGAGAAGGAACAGGCGCAGGTCCTGCCCAGCAGGTGGCCGACGAGATCATCAAAGCGGGCGGCCAAGCCGTTCCCAATACCGATAGCGTTGCGACCCGCGCGACTGCCAACAACATCATCGAAACTGCAGTGCAGTCATTCGGTCGGATTGATATCGTTGTGAACAACGCCGGCAACCTGCGTGATCGCGTCTTTCATAAGATGAGCGAAGAAGAGTGGACACAGGTTATTGACGTCCACCTCAACGGCACCTTTTATGTCAGCCGCGCAGCAGCGAACTACTATCGTGAGCAAGAGTCAGGTGCGTTTGTGCATATGACATCAACCTCAGGTCTGATCGGTAACTTTGGGCAGGCAAATTATTCTGCAGCCAAACTTGGGATCGCCGCATTGTCGAAGTCGATTGCCTTGGATATGGCGCGCTACAACGTTCGCTCGAACTGTATCGCTCCGTTCGCCTGGAGCCGTATGACGAGCTCAATTCCAGCAAATACTGACGAAGAAAAAGCACGCGTTACCAAATTGCAAAAGATGGAAGCCAATAAGATCGCGCCGATGGCTGTTTATCTTGGCAGCGAAAAAGCGAGCGAAGTGACAGGTCAAATCTTCGGCGTGCGTGCAAATGAAATTATGTTGTTTAGCCAGCCTCGCCCTATCCGCTCGGTACACATGAGCACCGGCTGGACGCCCGAAGCCATTGCCGAGATCGCCGCACCTGCGATGAAACATCACTTCATGGCGCTTGAGCGCTCACCCGATGCGATTGACTGGGATCCAATCTAATTATGGATTACCAACTAATTAAAAACTGGAAGTTTCCGGAGGTTGACCGAACCTACACAGAGAACGACAGCATTCTCTATGCGCTTGGCATTGGGTTCGGGCAGGAACCAACGAACCCTGACCACTTGAAATACGTCTACGAACAAGACCTTCAAGCGTTTCCCACCATGTCGGTGGTGTTGGGCTACCCAGGGTTTTGGATGAAAGATCCCAAGGCCGGGATCAATTGGGTCAAGCTCGTCCACGGTGAGCAACGACTGACGATTCATCGCCAATTGCCCGCTGCCGGTCGAGTCATTGGACGCACGCGCATCACCCATGTCATCGACAAAGGCGCAGACAAAGGCGCGCTGGTGGTCAGCGAGCGCACTCTGCACGATGCCGATGGCAATCTTTTGGTGACGCTAGGGTCAACAACCTTTTGCCGTGGTGACGGTGGACTGAGTCAATCGGACGAAAGTCCCGCAGCGCTCGAGGCAACGCCGGACCGTGCACCCGACATGACCTGCGCGATCCCCACACTCCCACAAGCGGCATTGATCTATCGTCTGTGCGCGGATAACAATCCTTTGCACGCAGATCCAGCTGTCGCAACGCGTGCTGGCTACCCTCGCCCGATCTTGCATGGCCTATGCACGTACGGTGTCGCAGCCCGCGCAATTGTCCAAGCGGCTTGCGACAACGATGCGTCAAGGCTTACCGCGCTGCACACGCGCTTCTCTTCTCCCGTGTTTCCCGGCGAAACGCTGGTCTGTGAGATCTGGAAAGACACCAAGGAGTCGGTTCGTTTCAGAGCCAAAGTCGCTGAGCGCGACGTCGTCGTATTGAGCCATGGTTTTGCTGGGGTCAAAGCATGACGCGAAAGGCACCTCTAAGTGGAATCCGTGTTCTCGATCTGTCGCGCGTATTGGCTGGACCTTGGTGCACGCAAAACCTTGCTGACCTCGGTGCTGATGTCATTAAAGTTGAACGACCCAAACTAGGCGATGACACCCGAGCCTGGGGTCCGCCCTACTTGAAAGACGAAAATGGCGAGGATACGACCGAAGCGGCGTACTACCTCAGTACCAATCGGAATAAGCGCTCTATTGAAATTGATCTAGCGAGTCCCGAGGGAATTAAGCTTGTCAAAGAACTTGCCAAACACTGCGACATTTTGGTGGAGAATTTCAAAGTTGGCGGCCTCAAGCAATACGGTCTCGACTACGAAAGCATGAAAGATGAGTTTCCCCAGCTGATCTATTGCTCAATTACCGGTTTCGGACAAACAGGGCCGTATGCAGACCGTCCTGGCTACGACTTCATGATCCAGGGTATGGGTGGACTCATGAGCATTACCGGTGAGCGAGATGATCTCCCCGGTGGCGGCCCCCAGAAAGCTGGCGTTGCGGTAACCGACATCATTACAGGAATGTATGCCTCGGTTGCGATTCTCGCAGCGATTCAGGAGCGCAACCACAGCGGACTTGGTCAACATCTCGACATCGCACTTCTGGATTGCCACATCTCGATGCTGGCAAATCAAAACCTGAATTTCATGACCTCAGGTCAAGCGCCCAAGCGCGCTGGCAATGCGCACCAGAACGTCGTTCCCTACCAGGTGTTTAAAACTTCAGACGGCTTTATGATCGTTGCAGTGGGTAACGACTCACAGTTTCGCTCTTACTGCTCGGCACTCGGCATCCCAGAATACGGCACAGACCCCAAGTACGCTACCAATCGTGCGCGCATTATCAATCGCGGCGAGCTGATTCCTTTCCTGGAAAAGATCATGGCGACTGGTGAGCGAGACACTTGGATCGCTAAGCTCGAGGCGGTAGGTGTGCCTTGCGGCCCAATCCAGACAATCGATCAGGTGTTTGCCCATCCGCAAGTGATTGCCCGAGACATTTGGAAGAATATTCCGCACCCGACCGGTGGCACAGCACCCACCACCGCAAGCCCAATGCATTTTTCTGCAACGCCGATTCAGTACAAGCGCTCGGCACCCATGCTCGGCGAACACACAGACGAGATTCTAAGAGAGATTCTCGGCAAAAAATAATTACGCACGACACCGCAGTCATTTTTTATAACTAGGAGACACAGCATCATGAAAAAACTACTTGTAGGTCTGGCCTTGCTGCAAACGGCTCTCGCTGGCCCAGCGCTCGCCAAGGACTACACAATCGGCGCAGCATTCCCCATGAGCGGTGCGAATGCTGAATACGGTCAAGTGTTTAGCTCGGCTGCCAATTTGGCCGTTGAGCACATCAACGCCGACAAGAAGCTGTCTGGCAAACTGTCGATCATCTACGAAGACAGCCAAGCCCTTCCTGCACAAGGCGTGATCGCTGCCAACAAACTAGTTAACGTCAGCAAAGTTCCTTTTGTACTCTCAGCCTTCACTGGAGTATCAAAGGCAATTGCACCGATTGGCGCGCGCACCAAGACAGTAATGGTAAACGGCGGTGGCGTCGGTCCTGATCTGGCCACACTCGGCGAGTATTTCTGGAACACGATTCCACTAGCCAACTTCGAAGTCATCACCATGGCCCCCTTCCTGGTGAAAGAAAAAGGCTATAAGCGTATTGCACTGATTTACGTGGATGATCCTCTTGGACAAGCGATCTTGACGGACTTGGGCAAAGAGGTGAAAGCTGCGGGCGGAACGCTGGTTGGCTCCTTCTCGATTCCAACGACTGCGCAACAGTTCTCCGGAGTGGCTGCACGCGTGCGTGACACCAAGCCAGACGCTGTTTACATTGCGACTTACGGCAACCAGCAGGTACAGCTCGTCAAGCAATTGCGTGACAACGGCATCAGCCAGCCACTGGCTAGCTACTCTGCAATGTCCCTGCCTTCGGTGTTGACGTTGCCTGAAGCGAAGGGCATGTATTACACCAGTCAGCAAGTCACCGCCGACAAAAACGACCCTCTCACAAAACGCGTTGAAGAAGACTACAAAAAGAAATATGGCAAAGAGCCAAATATGTATGTCTTGAACTATTACAACGCTGTTCTGACATTTGCCGATTTAGCTGCGGCGCTTGAGAAAGCTGGCAAGCCTGTCACAGGTGAAAACCTGTTGGCTCAGCGCAAGGCGACAAAGTCCTTCCAGTTCGTTGGAGCGAAAGTGTCCTTTGCGGATGACGGCACTGTGAAGTCACCTATCCAAATTAACGAAGTCGTTGGTGACGGCACAAGCAAAGTCGTAGTTGCCGGAAAATAATAGGAAGACGCCCCATGTTGTTTGCACAACTTTTAGCCAATGGCTTGCAGACCGGCGCACTCTATGCGCTGATTGCTGCCGGGTTCTCGCTGATCTTTGGCATGACCCGGATTTTTCACGCGGCACATGGGGCAACCTTTACGATCGCTGGTTTTATTTTTTATGAGTGCTACTCAGTACTGCATTGGTATTGGCCGCTCGCGGCAATTGCGTCTGCGGTCGCTGCCAGCCTCTTTGGTGTGCTGCTTGATCGCTATGTATACGCGATCATTCAACGCCACGAAGGCTCATTTTTCACAGTGTTTGTTGCGTCCTTTGGTGCAGCAATTGTGGTACAGAACGTTATCTCAATAGTCTTTGGACGTGGCATGGTGACGGTCTCCACCCCTTTGAGTAAAAGTCTAGAAGTCTTTCCCGGCCTATTCATTGCGCCCATCGCAGCTGTCGTGATCATTTGCGCGATTGTCTCCTTCGCTATTTTGCAGTGGCTACTGACCCGCACTAACCTGGGCATCGCCTTGCGCGCGTTGGGTGAAAATCCCGCGCTGATCGAAGTCTATGGTCTTACACCGAGACGGCTTTCCCAATACGTCTTTTTGATCGGCTCAATTCTGGTCGTACCGGCTGCGATTTTGACTGCAGCAACATCCGGCTTGAACCCAGCGATGGGCCATCACATCATGCTTATCAGTATCGCTGCCACGATTGTGGGCGGTGTGGGTAGCCTACGTGGCGCAGCTGTCGCAGGCATGCTGTTAGGCCTGGCAGAGAACCTTTGCCTGGCCTTCATTGATCCACAATGGAGCGAGGCTGTGACCTTCGTCATTCTGTTCTTGTTCATCCTGTTCCGCCCAGGTGGCGTGTACGGTCGAGCTGTAGTGTCGTGAAGAGGAACACATCATGATTGCCTACCTACAAAACATTGCAGTACTTTTTTGCATCAACGGCATTTTGGCGTTGACCTTGAACTTCATCATGGGCTATGCCGGCATCTTTTCGTTGGCGCATGCTATTTTCTTTGGCGTCGGCGCGTATGTGACAGCCTATATCGCCTTAAATGCGTCGGACTCACTCTTGCTTTGCATGGGGGCATCTGCTGCCGTTTCAGCCATTCTCTCCATGGCGCTGGCACTCCCGGCACTCCGCGTGCGTGGCGAGTACTTTGTCGCGGCCTCGCTCGGACTTCAGGTCATTGGGGTTACGATTTTTTCAGAATGGAAATCGGCCACGGGCGGTCTAGGCGGGATGATTGGTATTCCACGGCCGACATTACTGGGATACACCTTTAACGACGATCTTGCCTTCCTTGCACTTGCAGTCGTCGTATTACTCATGATGATCGGAATTACCGCACTGCTTGTTCGAGGCAGCTTCGGTCGAAGCCTGATGACGATTCGAGACAGCGAATCGGCGGCACAGACTTACGGCAAGCACGTCAACGCCATCAAAACACTGTCGGTTGCTGTGTCTTCTGGACTGGCCGGTATTGGCGGTTGTCTCTACGCGTTCTACATGAGTTTTATTAACGTTGAGAGTTTCACGCTTGAGATGTCCATCCTATTGATGGCAATGGTCATCATTGGCGGAACCGGAACGCTATTTGGTCCGATCGTTGGGGCCGCGCTACTGATGTCGCTGCCCGCGGCACTTACTTACCTCCCCTTCCTGCCACCCGCTGAGCTAGGAACGATCCAGCAGATTATTTATGGTCTAGCGATGATGTTGCTCATGATGTTCCGTCCAGGTGGTTTAGTCGGCGGACGTAGCAAGGAGAAATCCGCATGACAACAACAACCAAGCAAGAGATTCTGCTCGAGATTCGGAATCTCAATAAGAACTTCGGTGGTTTACAGGCCATATCTGACGTGACGCTCGACTTACCCGCAGGCGTTATCACGACGCTTGTTGGGCCAAACGGCGCGGGCAAAACCACCCTGTTTAACCTGATCACCGGACACTTAGTCCCATCGAGTGGTACCGTGCACTGGCTCGGTAAACCGCTCAAGGGCATCGAACCCTGGCGGATTGCCCGTATGGGAATCGCCCGCACCTTTCAAGACCTACGTCTCTTTAGTCAAATGACCGTTGAAGAGAACATCATGACGGTGATGGAGCGCAGCAGCTGGCTATGGCAAGGCGGACGGCAAGCAGCAGTGAAACGGGTTAATGAGATTCTCGAGGAAACGCAGTTAACCGAGAAGCGAGCCGAACGCGCAGTCGATCTAGCCTACGCCGAGCGTAAATTCTTAAGCCTCGCGCGCATCATGGCAAGCGAAGCAAAGCTTTGGCTGCTGGACGAACCTGCTTCCGGCCTTGATCCAAGATCTTTCGATCGCTTCGTGGCGCTATTACGCGACTATGCAAAGCGTGGCATCACGATATGCATCATCGAGCACAACTTGGACATCGTGATTAAGCTTTCGGACCGCGTGGCTTTCCTTGATCAAGGCAAGCTCTTAGCACAAGGTAGCTCTCAAGATATCCTCAAGGACCCACATCTGGCGGCGATTTACTTTGGAGACCGCTCATGAGCCAAACCAATTTTCTGGAAGCCAAGAACCTAAAAGTAGGTTACGGCGGCAGGCCTGTGCTCGAAAATTTCAGCGTGACGTTAGCGCATAACGAAGTGCTTTGCCTGATTGGACATAACGGTGCCGGTAAATCGACGTTGCTAAAAGCTCTATTTGGCCTCGTTCCACGCAATGCAGGAACGATTTTGCTCGAGGGACAGACGATTGACCGTCCAGACCCTCGTGGCATGAATGCAGCTGGCATTGCCCTGGTGCCTGAGGGTCGTGGCGTTTTTCCTGGGCTGACTGTTGCCGAAATCATGAGACTAGGCTTTTGGGCGAACGGCATTCCCGCCGGAGAGCAAGCTGCACGTTTAGACTGGGTCATGAGTGTTCTACCCATGATTAAAAAGTTTTATCAACAGCGCGCTGGCACGCTCTCTGGCGGACAGCAACAAATGGTGTCCTTGGGCCGCGCACTGCTCAGTCAGCCACGCTGCCTTTTATTAGACGAGCCATCCATCGGCCTCGCACCTAAACTTTTTCAAGATCTAGTCGGACCTATTCGTGCGCTTCAACAAGAACGCAAGATGTCAATTTTGATTGTTGAACAAAACGTACGTGAGGCACTCAAGATCTCTGACCGTGTCATTGTGATGAAGTCAGGCGAGCTTATCCGAGAAGGCACACCTGAGGCGTTTAGTAACAACACCGAGCTCATGGAACTCTATTGAGATGTCCTCTGCAGGGTCGCTTACCTCCCTTTATCGTACTCATCTTGCACAGTTCCCCCAACGCAGTATTCTGATCGAAGATGGGCGGGCGCTCAGTTACAGCGCCTTTGATGCACAGGTTTCACAGACCTGTGTATGGCTTTCGCGCCAAGGTGTTATGCAGGGTTCTCGTGTTGCCGTATGGCTCGTTAATCGCTCAGAGTGGTTAGTACTCTTTTTTGCGCTTGCGAGACTGGGAGCCACACTCGTTGCTGTGAATACAAAATATCGCAGCCTTGAGTTGCAAAACATTCTTGGTAATTCACAAGCATCAATACTCGTCTTGCAACTCAATTTCCGCAAAATTGACTTTGCACAGGTCATCGAAGGCGTCGATGGCAAGCAACTGCCTTGGTTGCAAAAAATAGTCATGCTCGATGCGGGAAACGATGCGCCTGCTGAACTTTTAGGCAAACCAGTCACCCCTTTTGACGCAATCTCAAACGATAACGACCCCACAGCGCAGCATCAGCCAAACCCAGCAAATGATGCAGCGCACGCGGACGCCCTCGCAGCATTCTTTACGACTTCTGGAACCACCAAAGGTCCAAAGCTCGTCATGCACACGCAACGCACGCTCACCGAGCATGCAAAAGATGTTGCACACGGCTACGGATTCCAACAGGCTGATAATCGCCTGCTCTGCGCGCTCCCCTTTTGCGGTGTCTTTGGACTCAATAGCGCTCTGGCTGCGATTGCCGCGGGCATGCCGCTCGTGCTGATGGATTTTTTTGATGCGGCGAGCGCAAGTGCACTAATTCAGGCAGAAAGTGTTACCCACATCTTTGGCAGCGACGAAATGCTGCGCCGACTCATTGAGCACGTCGACCAACAAGCGCTCACCCGTACGGAGCACTGTGAAATTCCATTTCCTAGTCTCAGGCTCTTCGGTTTTGCATCGTTTAGTCCCCGCTTTGTCGAGCTAGCGCGATCGCTCTCGACGCGAGGATTCCCACTGCGCGGCCTCTATGGGTCAAGTGAAGTGCACGCACTGTTTTCGCTGCAGCGGGAGAACCTGCCGCTAGAGGATCGGGCTCACGGCGGTGGTACGCCCGCCGCGAGCCCGCGGGCTCTGGTCAGAATACGAGACATCGACACAGATGCGCTTTGTGCTCCTGATATTCCGGGGGAAATAGAAATCTTTTCACCGACGCTGTTTAAAGGCTACTTCAACAACGCAGAAGCAACCGCAAGCGCGTTCACTCCAGACGGTTATTTCAAAACAGGTGACCTGGGCTACTTGCGCGAGGATGCAAGCTTTGTCTACCTATCCAGAATGGGCGACACAATGAGGCTGGGTGGATTCTTGGTGGATCCCAGCGAAATTGAACATGCTCTCGCAGAACAAGCGGGGATCGAAAGCGCTCAGGTGGTGGGCGTCGAGATCAACGGGCAGCTCAGGCCTGTAGCGTTTGCCACAACAAAACCTGGCCAACCGGCACCCGATGCGGACAGCGTGCGCGCACAGCTAGCGCAACAACTTGCCGCTTTTAAAGTGCCGGTTCATGTTTGGTTTATCGAGGCATTTCCAGCAACGCAAAGCGCCAATGGCTTGAAGTTTCAACGCGCGAAACTCCGAGACATGGCGCTTGCGCGTTTACGCGGTGACGACAGGGATACCCGCGATCTTGGCTGACCACTCTTTGGGGCCAGTTGTATGCACAGAGGTCCCGGTTGAATCAACTGCCACCGTTACGGGCATATCGACGACGTCAAACTCATAGATCGCTTCCATGCCCAGATCAGCGAAACCGATTACTTTTGCCTCTTTAATGGCCTTAGAGACCAAGTACGCAGCGCCACCAACAGCCATCAGATAAGCCGACTTGTGTTTACGAATGGACTCGATCGTGGCTGGGCCACGTTCTGCTTTTCCAATCATCGCAAACAGACCTGTCTGCTCAAGCATCATGTCTGTGAACTTATCCATACGCGTGGAAGTCGTGGGGCCTGCTGGTCCAACCACTTCATCACCGACGGGATCCACAGGCCCAACGTAGTAAATCGTTTTGCCGTGGAATTCGACGGGCAACTTCTCGCCTTTGGCCAACATATCTTGAATACGCTTATGCGCAGCATCACGTCCAGTCAACATTTTGCCGTTCAGCAAGAGTGTCTGACCTGGCTTCCAGCTTGCGACTTCTTCACGGGTCAGTTTATTTAAGTCCACCTGCTTTGAGGACTTGTAGTCTGGCGCCCAATGCACATCAGGCCAGTCCGATAACGAGGGACGATGCAGGTGTGCCGGTCCGGATCCATCCAGCTCAAAATGAGCATGGCGCGTCGCGGCACAGTTTGGAATCATGGCGACAGGGAAAGACGCAGCGTGGGTCGCAAAGGTCTGAATCTTTACATCCAGAACCGTAGTCAGACCACCTAGCCCTTGTGCACCAATGCCTAGCGCGTTGACCTTGTGATAAAGCTCAATACGCAGCTCTTCGATTTTATTTTTAGGACCGCGCTCAAGCAGTTCGTACATATCGAGATCTTCCATGAGCGATTGCTTAGCCATCAAAACAGCTTTCTCAGCAGTCCCACCCACGCCAATTCCAAGCATGCCAGGCGGACACCAACCCGCGCCCATCGTCGGAACAGTTTTGAGCACCCAGTCCACAATCGAATCATTCGGATTCAACATCGCGAGTTTCGACTTATTTTCTGACCCACCACCTTTGGCAGCGACCTGTACGTCCACCGTGTCGCCTTGCACGAGCTCGACACTGACGATACAGGGTGTGTTGTCTTTGGTGTTCTTGCGCAAGAAAATTGGATCATCAAGGACTGACGCGCGCAGCGGATTTTCGGGATTTAAGTATCCACGACGCACGCCCTCATCGCATAGTTCCTGCATGGTTCGCTTGGTATCAAACCGCACACCCATACCGATCTTCAAGAATACGTTGACGATGCCTGTGTCCTGACAAATCGGACGACGACCCTCTGCGCTCATGCGCGAGTTGGTCAGGATCTGTGCGATCGCATCCTTAGCAGCAGGACTCTCCTCACGCTCATAAGCGCGCGCAAGGTGCTTGATGTAGTCGGCTGGATGGTAGTAACTGATGAACTGAATCGCGTCAGCAATTGAGGCGACAAAATCTTCTTCTTTAATAGTGACGGACATATGTGTACCTATCTACGAAACAATAATTGAAATCAATAACACCAAAAATTTATCTACTTGCCGCGCCACACAGGCTTACGCTTCTCTGCAAAAGCGGTTGCGCCTTCTTTAGCGTCTTCTGACATAAAAATATGATCTGTCAGGGGACGTTGCAAATCGAACATTTTTGCCGCAGGGAAATCTAGGCCCTGTACCAGCACACTTTTCGATGTGCGAACCGCCAATGGGCCATTTTCGCAGATCTTGCGGGCCAGTTTCATCGCCTCACCCAGTGCCTGGCCTGGGTCTGTCATCACATTGATCAACCCATATTGCTGGGCACGCGATGCTGGGAACATGTCCCCGGTCAACAGAATTTCCATAGCGATGTGATACGGGACCTGCCGTGGGAGACGCACCAAACCACCACCGCCGGCAACCAGACCACGCTTGACCTCGGGCAACCCGAACATCGCATTGTTCGCGGCCACGATCAGATCGCATGCCAGCATCATTTCAAAACCACCCGCGACCGCAAATCCCTCGACGGCAGCGATCAAGGGCTTTTGAGGTGGCGCCTCGTTTAGACCGGCAAAACCCTTGCCCGGTACCGAAGAGCGCTTACGGGTCTTGGCGAAGTCCTTGAGGTCCATTCCCGAGCAAAAGGTGCCACCAGCACCAGTCAGGATCCCAATGCGCAAGTCCTCTCTAGCATCAAGCGTTTCAAAAGCAACAGACAATTGCTGCGCTGTTTCAAAGCTAATGGCATTACGCGCCTCGGGGCGATTAATCGTGATGATTAATACGCCATCCGCTTCATCGACACTCACTAGACTCGACATGAAAACTCCTTAAAAACAAGGCTAAGACGGTTGTATTTTGACTAGATGGGCTAAATCATAGGCGATTCGCGCAGCTCGAGCGCCGAACCACCCCGTATCGCCCACACCGAAGCCGCTCGCGAGCTAAAATGGCACGCTTACCGACCCAACTAAATATCTCGATGCTCACTTTTCAGCAAATTATTCTGCGCCTGCAAGAATACTGGGACAAACAGGGCTGTGCCCTGCTCCAACCCTACGACATGGAGGTCGGCGCTGGCACTTCCCACACCGCAACCTTTCTACGCGCAATTGGCCCAGAGCCTTGGCGTGCAGCGTACGTCCAGCCTTCACGCCGCCCGAAAGATGGTCGTTACGGTGAAAACCCAAATCGGCTGCAGCACTACTATCAATACCAAGTAGTCCTTAAGCCGGCTCCCCCAGATATTTTGGACCTTTACATCGGGTCGCTAGTCGCCCTGGGGATCAACCCCAAAGAGCATGACATTCGCTTTGTTGAGGACGACTGGGAAAACCCAACCCTCGGCGCTTGGGGACTAGGTTGGGAGGTTTGGCTCAACGGGATGGAAGTCACGCAGTTCACCTACTTTCAGCAAGTAGGCGGCTTGGACTGTACCCCCACGACTGGAGAGATCACCTACGGCCTTGAGCGCCTCGCAATGTATCTGCAAGGCGTTGAAAGCGTCTATGACCTGGTCTGGACCGAAGGGCCGCGCGGCAAAGTTCTCTATCGTGACGTCTTTCATCAAAATGAAGTCGAACAATCGACTTACAACTTTGAGCATTCAGACGCTGAAACGTTATTCCGTCACTTCACCGATTTTGAAACACTCGCCAAACGACTCATGGAAGTCCCCTTGGCTTTGCCTGCCTATGAGGCAACATTGAAAGCTGCCCATACATTCAATATGCTCGACGCACGCGGAGCAATCAGCGTGACAGAACGTGCTGCCTACATTGGTCGGATCAGAAACCTGTCTCGCGCTGTTGCGCAAGCCTACTTTGAGTCGCGCGAAAAACTAGGCTTCCCCATGCTGCATACAAACAAAGGGTCGAACTAATGTCCAGCCGCCCCCTTCTGGTCGAGCTCTTCACAGAAGAACTTCCACCTAAAGCGCTTCCCAAGCTTGGTCAAGCCTTTGCGCAAGGCCTGCACGACGCCCTGCAGGCACTCGGTCTCACCGAGGCAAACTGTTCTGTCGAACCCTTTGCAACACCGCGCCGACTCGGCGTTAGGCTTAGCGCCGTCCAACCCATTGCGCCTGATCAGACATTCTCAGAAAAACTCATGCCCGTTAAAGTTGGGCTTGATGCAAACGGAAACGCAACACCTGCATTGCTAAAAAAACTAGCCGCTAAAGGCTGGGAGTCCATGGACATCAGCGCGCTCGCGCGCGAGTCAGATGGCAAGCAAGAGTACCTTGTCGCAAGCGGTACAGCGCCAGGAGCAAAACTTAGCGACGCCTTACAAGGCGCGATCGAAGCAAGCATTGCGGGCCTGCCAATTCCCAAAGTGATGAAGTATCAACTTGCAGATGGCGAAACGGCAGTCAAGTTTGTGCGCCCTGCGCACGCGCTCATCGCTTTACACGGCTCGCAAGTTATTCCCGCAACGATTCTCGGGTTGGAATCCGGCCGACAAACATTTGGGCATCGGTTCCTGCATCCAGGTGCGATAACCATTGACAGCGCAGACACGTATGAGACCCAGCTAGCAACCACGGGTAACGTCACAGCCAGCTTTGCCTTGCGTCGTGCGCAAATCGCCGAATTATTGAGCACCCAAACGCAAAAACTTCAAGCCAGCCTTGGCACAGGCCCAGAAGTTGATGCACTACTCGATGAGGTCACTGCACTAGTTGAAGCACCGGCAGTGTATGTCGGAACATTTGAGGAACGTTTTCTAACGGTCCCACAGGAATGTCTGATTTTAACAATGCGGTTGAATCAGAAATATTTTCCGCTATTCAACAAAGACACCGGCGCTCTCACCAATCAGTTCCTGATCGTGAGCAATATGCCCACGGACAATCCGAGCGCAATCATCGAAGGCAACGAGCGTGTCGTGCGGCCCCGTCTGGCAGATGCGCAGTTCTTCTTTGAGACCGATCGCAAAACGCCCTTACACGCGCGTGTCGCCCAACTTGACTCAATCGTTTATCACAACAAACTTGGCACACAGTTAGAGCGCGTTAGCCGTGTTCGCGCGATTGCGACCTACCTTGCACAGACGCTTGGTGCGGATGCAGCGCACGCTGAGCGCGCTGCCGAACTCGCTAAAGCAGATCTCACGACAAACATGGTCGGTGAGTTTCCTGAACTGCAGGGCATTATGGGCGCCTATTACGCCCGCGGTGACAATGAGGCCCCTGAGGTCGTTCAGGCGCTCGCTGAGCAATATCGTATCCGTCTAGATGCACCGATCACCGCGAGTAATATGATCGCTACGATCTTGTTTATCGCAGAACGCGCCGAAACACTCGTGGGTATCTGGGGTATCGGTTTAGCACCAACAGGTGAGCGGGATCCCTTTGGTTTGCGTCGTGCCGCCCTAGGTGTTATCAGTGCATTCGAGCAGCTCACCGCAGGCGGTTTCTTAAAAATACAAAATGCTGGGCCACTCTCCCTTGAAGAGTTACTTACGCATAGTGCCAAACAGTTCGCACCCGGCACACTGACTGAACAAACTGTTCCAGAGGTCCGAGACTTTATTCTCGAACGGTTACGTAACCAGCTCATTGCGCAGCATGATCGCAACGCAGTTGAAGCAGTGCTGGCTCTGACTCCTCCATTGCACCAAGTTGTGGCGCGGGTGATCGCCGCCGAGAAATTCGCATCAAGCCCGAGTGCCGCGAGTCTTGCTGCAGCGAACAAGCGGATTGGCAATCTACTAAAGAAATCAGAAGGCCAGTTACCCACGGTCGCACCCAAGCTATTGACTGAGGCTGCCGAACAAGCACTTGCCAAGGCCGTCGCCCAAGCACAACCGATCGCGCAGCAGCAGTTTGAAGCAGGTGATTATGTGGCGGCAATGGATACCTTAGCGCAGACCCGAGAGGCGGTTGACCTGTTTTTTAACGACATTATGGTGATGACCGATGACATCGCCGTCCGAAACAACAGATTGGCGTTGCTTGATCAATTACATCGCCTTATGAATCAGGTTGCAGACATTTCAAGGCTTGCCCCATGAAACTGATTATTCTCGATCGCGATGGCGTGATCAACGAGGATAGCGACGATTACATCAAGCACCCCGATGAATGGCACCCTCTGCCAGGCAGCTTAGAGGCGATCGCTCGTCTACATCAGGCCGGATGGACCATCGCCATTGCCTCAAACCAGTCGGGCTTGGCACGTGGGCTTTTCGACATCACTGCCCTGACAGACATTCACCAAAAGTTTCGCAAAGCGCTTGCTCAACTGGGCGGCACAGTCGATGCTATTTTTGTGTGTCCGCACGGCCCTGACGACAGCTGTCTGTGCCGTAAGCCACTCCCTGGTTTGTTTTATGACATCGGGCACCGTTTTGACACAAGCCTAGAGGGCGTACCAGCAGTCGGAGACTCTTTGCGAGACCTGCAGGCGTCCGCTGCGGCGGGCTGCTTGCCCTGGCTTGTCCAGACAGGCAACGGCAGCAAGACCCAAGCGAAGGGGGACCTACCTGCGGGGACACGCGTTGCAAAGGATCTAGCCGACGCGGTAGACCAAATTCTGTCAGAGACCAACTAAATGATGCTTGCGCTTCGCGCTACCGTTTTTACCCTCTTTCTGATCCTTACCGTGATCCCCTATGCCTTTGCCTGCATGCTTTGGGCGCCGCTATCACTGAGTTGGCGCTACAAGCTGACGATGGGCTGGCCACGACTCGCGGTGTGGGGAGCAAAAGTCATTTGCGGTGTCCGCTGGAAAGTGCAAGGTTGGGAAAACCTTCCGGATGGTCCTGCGATCGTACTCTCGAAGCACCAGTCTGCCTGGGAAACATTGTTTTTGCCCTCGCACCTTCCGCGCGAAGTGTGTTTTGTCTACAAGCGCGAACTGCATCGCGTACCTTTCTTTGGATGGGGTCTCGCCCTCTTAGCGATGATTCCCATCGATCGCAGCAAAGGGCGCGACGCTTTCGAGCAAGTTGTAAAAGTCGGTCAACAACGCCTAAACGAAGGACGCTGGCCGATCTTATTCCCAGAAGGCACACGCATCGCACCAGGCAAAACAGGTCGCTTCAAGATGGGAGGTGCATTGTTAGCAACACGCACGGGCGTCCCAATTATTCCAATTGCCCACAACGCTGGCGAATGCTGGCCACGTAACGCCTTCATTAAACGGCCTGGTTGCATTACGGTCTCCATCGGGCCCGTCATTGATTCAACAGGCCTGACTCCAGAAGAACTGAACGAGAAAGTTCAAGCATGGATCGAGAGTGAAATGCAACGCTTAAATCCCGAACGTTATTCAACATAACAATGAGCCAGCTCGAGCTTTTGCTTTCCGGCGCAGACAGCCCCAAGCCTAGCTGGACCATCGCGCCCGCGACTATTCCCCTTGGGGCAAAATGGCGCGTCGTCCATCACGGCGATCAATCGGTAGGCTTTATCTTGATGCGCTCGCGGCGCCGTAGCATTGGCTTCGTCATTCTCGACGAGGGCTTACGGGTCACCGTCCCGAACTGGGTCACGCTTTCCCAAATCGACGCCGCAGTTGTTGAAAAAATGCCTTGGATTCTATCCAAACTTCAAGACTGGCAATCCCGCAAACAGCGTTTAGCAATGTCAGAGACGCGTTGGCAATCCGGCGGGGAACTTCCTTATATGGGATGTCGCATCGTCCTGCGTAGTGGCGTACCGGGGCCGCACGTTCCGCATGGATCGCCTTACTTCGAGGGCAATCCTGATGCGCCGCAAGCGGGCCAAGCACTTTGGCTGCCCTTGCCTAATGACGCTGACACGCATCGCATGCGCGACATGACTCAGGCGTGGCTACAGTCTCGCGCAGCAGTCTGGTTTGATGTGCGCATCAAACACTTTCTCGCCACTACCGGATTAACGATTCGACGATGGCGGCTATCATCCGCCGCGACGCGTTGGGGCTCCTGTACCAGTGACGGCAATATTATGCTGAACTGGCGACTGATCCATTTCTCACCAATGGTGATTGACTATGTGATCGCGCACGAGCTCGCTCACCTACGAGAAATGAATCACAGCCAAGATTTCTGGTCAGAAGTCGAACAACTCTACCCGGATTTTCATCTCGCTAAAAATATCCTCCGCCATCACACACCGGATGGCATTCCCGAGATCTAGTCCACCGCTTGAGCGGTTATCATGACACCATCTTTTCCTATTTAATTTAGGTATCACAGAGGTCTCATTATGCGAATTCTTCATACAATGCTGCGCGTCGGCAACCTCGACCGCTCAATCGAGTTCTACACCAAAGTATTAGGGATGCGCGTGCTGCGCAGCACTGAATATCCAACCGGCCGCTTCACGAACACCTTCGTTGGCTATCAGGACGAGCGCGATGGTCCTGCACTAGAACTCACCTACAACTGGGATACATCGTCGTACGATCTCGGCACGGGGTATGGCCATATTGCATTGCAAGTCGAAAATGCTTACGAAGCCTGTGATCGCGTGCGCGAACTTGGCGGAAAGGTCACGCGCGAAGCAGGCCCGATGAAGCATGGCTCGACAGTAATCGCCTTCGTAGAAGATCCTGACGGTTACAAGATCGAGTTCGTTCAAAAGAAATTTGACTAAGCCCATTACCTCAGGCTGATACTGCAACCTTCATGAAAATCGTCATCGCTCCAGACTCATTCAAAGAGTCTCTCTCGGCACCCGAAGTCGCTTTGGCGATCGAACGCGGCATCAAGCGCGCGCTTCCCCATGCGATGGTCGTGCGTGTGCCCATGGCCGATGGTGGGGAAGGAACGGTTGAGGCAGTGCTCGGGGCAACCACGAGCGAGCGTCGCGTCAATACCGTACTCGACGCATTGGGACGTCCAATCCAAGCCACTTGGGCACGACTTCCTGAGGACACAGCAGTTATTGAGATGGCTTGTGCTGCTGGCTTGGAACATATTAAGCCCGCAGAGCGGGATCCCATGCATGCAACGAGCTATGGTGTTGGAGAGCTCATACGCTGCGCACTGGACTCTGGCGCACAACACATCGTTCTTGGCCTCGGCGGCTCGGCAACAAACGATGCCGGCGCCGGGATGCTCGAGGCACTGGGGCTGCGCCTTCTAGATCAAAATGACAAGCCTCTTGTTCGAGGCGGACTGGGGCTCGCACAACTAGCCAAGCTAGATGCCAGCGGACTCGACTCTCGGTTAGCGAAGATTCGCGTCACCATCGCCTCCGATGTCAATAACCCTTTGTGCGGCCCCAAAGGCGCCTCAGCGATCTTCGGACCACAAAAAGGGGCAACCCCTGATCAGGTACAAACACTTGATGCTGCTCTGAATCACTTTGCGAACGTGTGCGCTCAAACGCTTGGACGTGACATGCGCGACGCGCCAGGATCGGGCGCTGCAGGAGGCCTAGGCTTTGCTGCCCACGCTTGGTTGCACACCACTTTTAAACCAGGTGCCGAAGTCGTCGCAAATATCGGCGGCTTAGCGAGTGCTGTACAAGATGCAGATTTAGTCATCACCGGCGAAGGACGCATGGATGCGCAAACGCTTTTGGGCAAGACACCTATGGGTGTCGCCCAGATCGCCCAACGCGCAGGGGTTCCTGTTATTGCGATCGCAGGCTCGCTAGGCAACGGCTATCAGGCCCTATATGACGCAGGTATTCATGCAGCATTCAGTCTCGCATCTGGGCCTTGCACGCTCGCTGACGCTTGCCAGCAAGCTGCAGTCCTGCTCGAGGACCGCGCGCAAGACATCATGCGCGTTTGGCTCGCTAGCCGGTTAGGCGCGAACGCCCGAAGCAAATAAAGCGTCCGCCATCCCCACAAAACCGGATACAGACACCTGTTCCGCACGCCAAGTCGGAAGAACGCCAAGCGTCTCCCAGGGGATCAAGGCAGTCCACTCTCCCATCACACCGCGAAGCATTTTGCGCCGCTGAGAAAAGGCGCGCTGCACAACGGCAGCAAACAGTTTTTCATCTAGGGCGCGCACCCGCTCATCCCCGCGCGGGATCATTCTCACGATGGCAGAGGTTACGCGCGGCGGTGGATCAAAAGCCTCAGGGGCCACATCAAATAGCTTATGTATCTGGTAGCGATACTGCAACATCACACTCAGCCGACTGTATTCAGAGCTACCAGGCTCTGCCACCATTCTATCCACGACTTCGCGCTGAAGCATGAAGTGTTGATCTCGAACCTGATCCGCACAATCCACGAGCGCAAACAGCAAAGGACTGGAAATGTTGTAAGGCAGGTTGCCAACAATACGCAACCCAGAACCAAACTGCGCAAAGTCAACCTGCAGGGCATCCGCCTCGACCACAGTCAATCGATCAGACGAAAACCGCTGTCTGAGGCGGGCAGCTAAGTCGCGATCGATTTCTATTGCAGTAAGATTTTCGAGCTGATCAAGCAGTGGGGCTGTCAGCGCAGATAGCCCCGGCCCAATTTCAATCATGAGGTCGTCACGCTTCGGTGCGATCGCTCTCACGATGGCATCCACTACCGCCAAATCAACCAGAAAATTCTGGCCGAAGCGTTTGCGCGCCTGATGTGCAGTCACGCGCTAGTTCCTGTTCAACCGTTCTGTTTTCTCAAGCCGGTTGTCGATATAAGACTGATTTCGCACACGCTGTAGCCATGCATCAAACTCCGCTTCAGAGCGCTGAATAAACAGTCGCTGACGGACTTGATTGCGCAAAAACTGATCCGCCATATCTTGCGTGCGACGGCCTTCGACGAGAATCAGGTGCCAGCCAAACTGACTCTGAACGGGCGCACTCACCTCACCTATCTTCAAGGCATTCATGGCCTTCTCGAACGGCGGGACTGTTTCACCTGGGTTGAGCCAGCCTAAATCTCCCCCTTGTGGCGCAGAGGCATCATTCGAGAATCGTTTAGCCAAATCACTAAACGACTCTCCGCCCTGAACAATGCGCTGCCGTATATCTGCCAAGCGTTGGCGCGCAACATCGTCAGTCATCACGGCCGAACTCTTCAATAGGATATGACGAGCTTGCGTTTGCTGGACGGGCATTGGTCCTTTCGGTAACTGAGTATCCGGTCCTGTGGGTGCAGGTGGCGGGGGTGCTTGTTGTGCTTGGGGTGGCGGCTCACCACCTGCGCGACCCACTACCTTCAAAATATGAAACCCATTTGGACTTTGAATAATATTACTGATGCGCCCATCAGGAACATTCGCAACCGCTTTAAGGAAAAGGTCTGGCCAGCCATTCAATGGACGCACGCCGAGATCGCCACCGAGACTGGCTTCCGGCCCGTCAGATGACGCCTTCGCTACACTTTCAAAACTCTCGCCTTTGCGGACACGCGCCAACAAATCCTGCGCTTTTTTACGTAAAACGGCCACCTCATCTGGCGACGACCCCTCGGGCACTCGCACCAAAATCTGTGCAATACCCATGATTGCTGGCTGCACGGCTTTGGGCTTAGGCGGCGGTGGAGGTGGTGGAGCCGGAGCAGGTGTCGGTCTCACTGCTGGTAAGCCCCCCGCCTCTCGTGCCTTTTGCTCACGCAAAAACGCGTCTACCTCAGCATCCGTGATCAAAATCGTACGGTCGACCACTGTCTGCCGCAGACGCTCGAGTAATAACTCGCGTCGGATCAGGTTTTCGTAATCAGACCACGGTACACCGGAGGCTTGAAGCTGCTGTCGTATTTGTGCGACCGTCGCGTTATTTCGCTTGGCAATCGTCTCGATTGCGGCATCAATCATGGCTGGTGTGATCTGAATATTGAGCCGGCGGCCCTCTTGTAACTCAAGTTTTTCAGTGATCAGTCGCTGCAGAACCTGAGGCTCAAGTACGTTATCTGGCGGCATTTGTATGCGCTGCGCTGCCATATCTCGTTTCGCTAAACGCAGGCGTGCATCAAGTTCGCGCCGAGTAATGACCTCTTTATTTACAACTGCAACAATCGTGTCTGCGTCGCGTTCAGATCCGCCTGCAGCGGTCTTAGCCGGTGTCGCCTGGCGCGCAGTTCCACCCGAAGCTGGCTGCGCGTACGCCGAGGCGCAGAGCGTCGCCCCCACACACACTCCTATGAGCGCTATCCAAACACGGAAGGTTTTAACTACTTGCATCATTCGTACCTTTCAAATTTACTCACACTCGGAACGGGCGGATTGATCGGCTCGTAATCGGGAATACTGCGCCCGATAATACCCATGGGATTTTGACCCAAGTTGCCCAATCCACCGAGCTCAAGCTGGAAAAATACTGCGCTGTTTGTTTGATCTACGCTGACAACATATCTCTGAAACACCACACGCCCCGTCCAGCAGCAATCACCTTTGTACTCCAGACCGACTACACCCTGCGTCACTTTCGGCATTGCAATGATATTCGATGGGTCGAGCAGACTCGGTGCATTCACTTTATTAAAGGAATAATCCACGCGTCCGATTGAGTACCACTTCTTGGTGAGCGGCCACTGGAAGCCAGCACTGACCTGGTTTTGCCCCTGCGGTTGATAGAGAGCATCAGGTGGCGGATTAACCTGGTAGCGATACGAAAGTGCCAGCGTCGCTAAGCGCTGCGGACGCCAGCGACTAATGATCTGAGCACGACTGAGCTCGCTCTTGTAAGGGTTGTACTGAAACAAGGACGATAGATTCAACGTGTCGGTCAAGGCAGCGCTACTGCCGAGGAGGAACTGAGACTTTGTATTGGTGCGTGGAACCTGAAACGGCAACGTAACGTACTGATCTTCAAAATAAAACTGCTGGGCAACCGATAATTGCAACCGCTCAAAACCACTATTTGCGTCAAGCCAGCGGCTAGTCAGTCCTAGGGTCGCCTGGTTTGCATTGGCAATCCGATCAAAGCCAGTAAAAATATTCTCCTGGAAGGCCGAAGAGAAACTGAAATCAGCCATGGTCGTGTCGTAGACAGGGAACTGGGACTGATCTCGGTAAGGCACTCTCAGATAATAGGCGCGCGGCTCAAGCGTTTGCAGCGCCGGTTTGCCAAAGAATGTTGTGTCACGCTCGAAGGTCATGCCCGAATCCACAGACATGATCGGCAACACACGAGAGTTTGACGACTGACCGTATCCATACCAGTTCTCGAGGCCATACCATTCTGTCTGGTATTGCGCCATGCTCAGTGCGACTTTGGGTGTGACGTACCAGCCAGGCTTGACGATTGGATAGGCAATCGAGTTGTATGACAGCGCCCGTTGACCATCTGGCTTCCAGCGCAACGACCCCAGCGGACCATACGCAAAGCGCTGATCAATCGGCATTTGAAACTTGGTTAATGTGTTTTGACTTTGTAGATCAAAACCATTGATGTCAAAACGCCCACCATTAATCGTGTACTCAGGAACCTTGTTGTACTGAGGTGTCACAAACGTTCCGCTTGGCCGAATCGTTTGAAATGTAACCACTTGCGCAGAGGTGTTCCAGTACTCGTTGGCCCAACCGGTGCCTACTTGACGCGGCAGCGCAGTCACTGTGGCCTGGTTGATACCAATATTGGCAAAATCCTTAAAATAGTTATCGTCAGACACACCACTCGCGTTGTAGCCACCATAGAAGCCGCCGCCAAAGCGCTGCCCATATTGCGCCGAGTACAGCCAACGGTCCTGCCCTGTCTGGATGTCATTTGGCAAGTATGTGCCGGCCGCAACACCGGAGTAGCTCTCTCCCATGTAACGGAACTCACTACCTAATTGCGCGCCACGTTTTGTCATGGTGCGTAACTGCGCCGTCATATCGTAGTTCGGTGCAATATTGAAATAGTACGGCTGGGTGTAGTCAAAGCCGGTATTGGTCGTATTGCCGAACGTCGGAAGCAGTAAGCCGCTCTTACGCTCTTTCTTGATCGGAAATGTTAGATAGGGAGCTGCCAGAATCGGAACGTTTTTAAAGTACAGAACTCCATTACGCGCGACACCTTCATTTTCTGCGTAATCTAGATCAAGCTTCTCGGTTTCGATGTACCAAGATGGCTGCGGGCACGGGCAACCGCTATAGGTAACATCCTTCAGACTCATCTGATTCTTGTTGAATACATCTGCCCATGACCCTACGCCAGCTCCGCCATTTTCAATCCAGAAATTAGGCTGATCAACACTGGCCGTACCGTCCTCAGAGTTATAGATAATGCTCGTGCCGGAAATCACGTTTCCGTCGCGAATCAGGCGTGCGTTGGTCTGCGCGTCGAGCACGCCGGTGGTCTTGTTGTAATCAATGTAATTAGCACGCAACACCGCATCCTGCCTTCGCATTGCGGCATCGCCGAGCATCTGCACGTTACCTTGCGCACTACCCCACATTTCACGGGCCTCAAGGAAGCCAGGCATCTGATTTTCTGGAGGCACAAAACGATCAAGCTTTGGGGCCACCCTCAACCCCATCAACTGCACTCGGGGCGCGGGCGGTGGAGCTGCAACTGGCTTTGCGGCGGGTTTCGCAACTGGCTTGGTAGCGGGTTTGGCCGCTGGCTTGGGGGCTGACGAAGTCGCTGACTGCGTTGCAGGCTTTGTCGCTGGCTTGGTAGCAGGCTGGGCCGTTGGCTGGGTGGTGGCCTGAGCTGTTTTGACAGGTGCCGGCTTCGGCTTGGCGGCAGCTTGATTAGGCTGGGTGTTTTTAGGCTGCGTGTTTTTAGGCTGCGTACTTTTAGGCTGCGTACTTTTTGGTGGTGCTTTTTTCGGAGGCGCCTGCCCGGAGGCCGCCTGAGTAGGCGCCTCGCCTGGGATCGTCTCGGTGTTTTGGGCTTGCACAGCCCCCACACTTATTCCCAGAGTCGTTGCGAGAAAAAGTCGAGCAAAAAGAAACAGCACGCTTTAAACAGTCACCTATTCAGGGCAGTTCTACCCAAAGTTTGTCGTCAAAATCCGGCAAACCCTCGCCGCTTCAGAGCTATTATAGTTCTGGTACAGCCAAATTTAGGGTTTTTTAGACAATGTCAGATCAAAGAATACCATTATTAGTCAATTGGTTAAATCGAATTCCTCAGAAACTAGGTCTAAAAGTTGACACACTTGCGCCCGCTTCAAGCGATGCCAGCTTTAGGCGCTATTTCCGAATAGAGTCTGCCGGCGGGACCTTAGTGGTTATGGACGCCCCGCCCCCTAAGGAAGACTGCCGGCCATTTGTCGATGTCGCCGACCGTTTGGCGGCAGTGGGACTGAACGTTCCAAACATTATCGAAAAAGACTTAGATCAGGGTTTTTTACTGCTTTCTGACCTTGGTCCAACAACTTACTACAACAAAATCGTCGAAGGCATAGAGGATTCCACTTTACAGAAAATGTATCGTGACGCGCTCTCAGCACTAGTTCGTATGCAGGCAGCCAACGTCCAGGGGCTACCTCGCTATGACGCTGCGCGCCTCAAAGAGGAGCTCGGCCTGTTTACAGAGTGGTACACAAGCGTGCATTGCAAAACCACGCTCACCCCCGAGGCCTTGCAGGCCCTAGACGGCGTTTTCGACGTGTTGGTCAAACACAACGCAGCGCAGCCTGAAGTTTTCGTGCACAGGGACTTTCATTCACCCAACTTAATGCTATGTGAAGAAGAAAAATTTGGCCCGAACCCGGGAATCCTCGACTTTCAAGATGCGGTCGCGGGGCCAATTACCTACGATCTCGCCTCTATTGTGATGGACGCCAGAACCACCTGGGAGGAACCGCAGCAAATCGACTGGGCGATCCGCTACTGGGAGCAGGCTCGCAAAAGCAATTTACCCGTACCTACCGACTTTGCCGATTTTCACCGAGACTATGAGTGGATGGGCCTACAACGCAATCTTCGGATCCTCGGGGTATTCGCGCGTCTGAACCACCGTGACGGTAAGGCCTCATATCTCGCACACATGCCACGCGTGAATCAGTATGTCAGACAAGTCGCCGGCCGTTACATCGCCTTCAAACCATTGCTGCGCGTCCTCGATCAACTGGATCAGGTACAAACCAAAGTCGGGTACACCTTCTAATGCATGCGATGATTTTGGCAGCCGGCCGGGGCGAACGGATGCGCCCTTTAACCGACCACCTACCGAAGCCGCTACTACCTGTCGGGGGTAAACCGCTCATCGTTTGGCATCTTGAAAAACTCGCCACGGCCGGGATCACAGACGTTGTCATCAACCATGCCTGGCTTGGGCAAAAGATTGAAGACCTACTCGGTGATGGTTCTGAGTTCGGCGTTCGAATTCAGTACTCACCAGAGACGGTCGCATTGGAAACAGCTGGCGGAATAGCCACCGCAGGACCGCTCCTGGGTCCCGAACCCTTTTTAGTCATCAACGGCGATATTTGGTGTGATTGGAATCCGATTGACGCCCACGCCATCGCTCAAGAACTGCTTCGAACCAAGCATCTTGCCTGGCTGCTTTTAGTCGAAAACCCTGAACATCACCCCAAAGGAGACTTCACTCGACTTGAGGATGGGCACCTGAGCGACCAGGCCAGTATGCGCAAGACATTTTCCGGCATCGGCGTCTATCAACCCGCTCTTTTCGCAGATACTGCGATCGGGCAACCCGCCAAACTCGCGCCGCTTCTTCGGGCAGCAATGATGGAGAAAAAAATAATCGGCGATGTACACGAGAGCTTCTGGCTCGACGTTGGAACGCCAGAACGTCTCGCGGCGTTAGAATATAGACTCAAGCAGCAACTCTAACTCCCAATGGTCATTCGCGTCCAAGCAAAACGTGCGGTTTTTAAGCCCGCTCCGTACGACACACGGCGCCGCCCGCGTCGTATCCCAAGCTGGCTGATCGTCTTACTCCTAGGCGTACTTCTAGGAGGCGGTGGCGTACTTTTCCTGCAAGCGAGTTACGGCGCCAAGCGCCTAACAACGGAACAAGCGCAAAAACTCACCGATGAACTAAAACTCGTCTCGGCTGAGCGTCAAGCATTACAAACACAAGTAGATAACCACGCTCGTTCGCTCGAGGGTGAGCGCACGCAAAACGCAGACATTATCAAAAGTCTGCGAGAAGAGCTCTCGACGGCGCAAGCAATCATCGCCCCCATGAAAGAGCAGCTGAACCTCATGGTTCAAACATTACCTTTCGACCCGCGCTACGGAGTCGTCGGCGTAAGCACCAGCACCTTCAATCAAGCAAAAAAAGGCGGGCAGCTTTCGTATCTCATCTGGTTACTTCGCGCCAAGCCAGAGAAGCAGGACTTCACAGGGTGGTTGGAACTCTCCTACGAGGGCCGCTGGCCGACCGGGCGCGTTGAAACTATTCCAACACCTCGCTCTGCCGTGCAGTTCAATCATTACCTGCCAGTCAGTGGAGTAGCGAACTTACCCGAGGGTTTTGTTGTTCAGCGCGTCAACGTAAAGATTCTCGCCCAGGACGGTAAGCGACAGATCACCTGGCGCGTATTACCTGTCCAAGCGCAATAGAAAGCAGCGCCGTGGCAAACACAAGCCCCTCTGTCGGTTACACGCCTACGTGGCAGCCGACACGTCGGCTTCTCGGCTTACTGGCACTTGGCTTAGCGATTCATGTCACGTTCGCGACCCTTCTGACACTCTCTGTCGACGAAGCGCATTACGCCTACTATGCAGTGCGCCTGGACTGGAGCTATTTTGATCACCCTCCTCTCGTAGGCTGGATTCAATGGCCGCTCGTTGCGCTCGGTGTACCAGACGCGATCCTGCGGCTCATTCCCCAAGCACTATGGCTCGCCGCCTGTCTGCTCGCGCGCAGACTCGCCCTCGACGTGAACGACATGGTTCCCAGTTGGAACTACTCGCCATCCGCAAAAGAAACGGCGGGACTCTGGGCGGTCGCGCTCATGCTGTGCGCACCCCTCATGCATGTACTTGCCGTAGGTTTGTTGCCAGACACGTTGCTGATGGTGCTGACTCTGCTGATTATGCAAAGCACACTGAGGCTCGCGATCGCGCCGCGAGATTCGCAGGCCATATCACTTAAACGTTGGCTAATCCTTGGTGCACTCCTAGGGTTGGCTGGGCTCTCAAAGTACACCGCCATTCTCCCGGCGCTCACCGTGATTGCGATTCTTTTGCGCACGCACGGCATCGCCCTACTTGCAAAGAAAGGACCTTGGCTTGCGGTTGCCGTAGCATGCCTGATCGTCACCCCAGTTTTTGTCTGGAACGCTCAACACGAGTGGGTCTCGTTCGCTTACCAACTCAAGCATGGCGGCGGCGGCACCTGGCAACTGCGCCGCCTAGCGGCCTTCGTCGGAATTCAAATCGGGGCCTATGGGCCACTCCTCGTGCTAGGTGCCTACCTTTGCTTGCGCGACATCTTTCGGCAAAAGCAATGGCTGATCGCGGGTCTCACGTTGTTTTTTATTGTTCCTTTTGGCGTGACCGCAATTCTCTCAGGCGGTGGAAGCCTTCCACACTGGACCGCACCAGCATGGCTAGCGATGATCCCCTTTGCAGCGAACGCCATAGGTGCGCACTGGGCGAGCGGCAAACAGTTCTGGATTCGCGCTTTCGTGCGAGCCCAGGTGGTGATTTGTCTTGCAGCGTTTACCTTGCTTTTCTTTGTGGGCATACCGGGCATCGGGCAGGATCACCCCTGGGGCAAGAAGAACCCGCTCGCCGACATGTGGGGCTGGAAAAATGCAGGGGCGATGGCCCAGAGGCTCAGCCACCAACACCATATCCCCTCAATATCCTTACGCAATTGGACACTTGCGAGTCGGATGGCATGGTACGCACAGCCACTCCCGATCTTTGTTCTGGACAAGCGTTTCGACCAGTTTGACCTGTGGTTTGGTGAAATACCCACCGGGGCAGACAGTCTTTTTGTAAACTGGTCGCAAATGCGCTTTGACTTGCCCACTCAACCCGGTGGATTTGAATCGTGCACCTTACTTGAGCAACTCGACATCAAACGACTTGGGCGTTTGATTTCGGACTTTAGTTTTTATCATTGCCGCAACTGGGGCGCTACCCCAACTCCAAAATAGACGTCGTTCAGTGAAAAAAACCTTCAAAGCACTCTGGCCCTACCTTCGCATTGTTTTGTCTTTGCTGCTACTGTGGCTCGCCGCGCGAAATATCGACTGGCAAGCACTCAAAGAGACCAAGATCGCGATCAAGCCAGGTTGGTTCGCACTAGCGCTCGCCTTGCTTATCTTCGCCAACCTTCTCGCAGTTGTCCGCTGGGGTTGGATTATGCGCAGCATGGGTCTGCGCCTACCCATCTCGCGCTACATCACGCTGTACTTCGCAGGTGGCCTTATCAACCAGGGGTTACCTAGCACCATTGGCGGCGACAGTTATCGTGCGGTCGAGGGCAGTAGGTTAGGTGTTATTCGACAGCGCAATGTCGGCCAAGCTGCAGGCACACGCACACCAACCTTATCAGAAGAGCTTCACCAGCCCATCGATCTGAACCGGGCTCCGCCGCGCTTACGCCTTGGTTTTATCAGCGTTGCGTTAGATAGAGGGCTTGGCCTGATTGGCAACAATATCTTGGGCGCGTTAGGGCTAATACTCGGCGGCGTCATGATTGGTCCGTGGGGTCAGTCACTTGGCTGGTGGGCGCTTGGTGCCATGATCGCCGGGGCAGCCCTCGCGAGCCTTTTGCTCGGCTCACCTCGCACACGCGTCTGGATTCAAAAAATACTCACAAAGCTCGGCATGCCAGAGGCAATGCCCGGACTGAAAACCGCGCTTGGCTGGCCCACCGTACTACCTCAGCTCAGTATTTCAATTTGTACGCACATGATCGCTCTAACCGCTTTCTGGTGCTGCTTGCAGGCCTTTGGGACAACGGCGCCCTTTGCCGCACTCATGGTGGGCCTACCCGCTCTAGGCCTGCTGATGATGTTACCAATCAGCATTTCTGGCTGGGGTTTACGCGAAGCCACACTGTCGACGACACTCGCTCTCTGGGGTGTAGACAGCGGTATTACGGTGCTTGCATCCGTCAGTTTTGGAATTGTCACGCTCGTCACCTACCTTCCGGGCGCCATCTCGCTTTTACAGCGCCGACGCCAAGACGATCTGAGCACAAAGCATTAAACTACCATCCCATGAGCTTAAGCGTCGACACCATGCGCACCATCGACCATCGGGTCGGTGTCCCCCTGTGCGCTCTATTTAGCCCAATCGTGGCCCTGCTGGACTGGATCACCTTACTTTTCAAGGGTCCAGCTGGTGCGCCGCGTCGCTTGCTGTTTATCGAGCTATCCGAAATGGGTAGCGCCATCATTGTTGACCCCGCGATGCGTGATGCACAAGCGCGCGGAGCGGAAATCTTTTTCCTTATATTCAAAAGCAATCGCGCTAGCCTCACCTTACTCAATACGGTTCCAGAAAAGAATATTTTCACAATCGATTCCAGCTCGGTGGTTACTTTGGTCCGAGACACGATCAAGTTCTTATTCCAAGCTCGGGCATACAAAATCGATACCGTCATCGATCTTGAGTTGTTTTCACGCTTCACTGCCCTACTAACCGGGCTATGCGGGGCACGCAAACGCGTGGGTTATCACATTTTTCATGGTGAAGGCCTGTGGCGCGGCACGATGCTCACGCACAAAGTGCACTACAACCCCCACATTCATATCGCAAAAAACTTTTTGTCGCTGATACACGCAGCTTTCTCTTCAGCACCAGAGCAGCCGTACAGCAAAGTACACATTCCAGACTCTGCAATTCAGATAGCGCAGGCCGTCATCGACCCCACGGTCAAGCAAACGGTACTCGCTCGCATCTACACACTTGCGCAGCAGGCCCAGCGTCCGTTTGAGCATGGCGTTCAGCCCTTATTGCTTGTCAACCCCAATGCGAGTGAACTGTTGGTACAGCGTCGATGGGCTCCTGAGAGCTTTTCAAAGCTCATCGTCGCACTCGTTGAGCAATGGCCAGACTGCTTGGTCCTCATTACTGGGTCGCCCTCTGAGCATGCCTATGTCGAAAACGTGCGTCTAGGCGCAAATGTACCGAACGCACTGAACTTCGCGGGGCAAGTCAGTTTTGCCGAGCTACCTGCGCTGTATACCCTCGCAGACGTGATGCTCACCAACGACTCGGGTCCTGGTCATTTTTCATCGGTCACTGGGTTACATACCGTCGTGCTCTTCGGACCAGAAACGCCTGCGCTCTACGGCTCTCTGGGAAAATCCATTCCTATCACGGCACAACTTGCCTGTTCACCATGCGTGAGTGCAGCCAATCACCGCAAAACACCTTGCTCAGACAACGCCTGCATGCGTGCGATTAGTGTCGAGCAAGTTATGCAAAAAATGATCGTCCAATTTACGGCGTCTCGTGCATGACAACGCACCAGCGTTCGAATGCAGTTGCGCGCAACCTCGCCACCATCACAAAGAAGGATTTTCTTTGGTGCCTAGTACCTCTGGCATTGTGGGCGCTTTGCTGGTTTTTTTTGCCAGAGCCTGGCTTGTTTCTTTACCTGAATCACAGCGCACGCAGCCTACCGGATATGGTTTGGGTGACGTTCAATATGCTTGGAAACGGTTGGAGCGCTTTTGCACTGTGCTCCCCACTCTTGATATTTGCGCCGCGCCTGTTGACGAGCGCTATCTTGGGTGGAGCGATTGCTGGCGCACTCTCTCGGTGGCCGAAACACGTACTTGAGATGCCTCGCCCAGCAGGCATTCTTGATCACAGCAGTTTTTATATTCTGGAGCGCCCACTCACCTCTTTTGCGATGCCGTCGGGGCACACGCTCACCGCATTCGCAGTGTTGTCGGGAATTTACTTCGCGATGGACCGCAAACACCGCGGCCCTTTTTTCTGGTTATTTGTTGTGGCAGCTTTTGGTGGGTTCGCGCGTATCGCCCTCGGAGCCCACTGGCCCTCTGACGTATTAGCGGGCGCAGCACTTGGAATCTTTGGCGGAATTATTGGTGGACATTTTAGCAATCGCCTGCCTGACGCATTATTTCAACACACCTCTTGGCTGTTGCGGCTGATCGGGTTTGGGGCAGCGCTTTGCGCCTATATGCTACTCACAACAAAAATCGACTTCAAACTCGCCCAGCCGATTCAATACATTTTCGCGACCATTGCAATCGCAAGTGTTCTGATCTTTTTTTGGCGAAGCTTTCGCTTCGCCAAAAGTCACAACTAACGAATAATTATTTCTGACCGGTTTCGGCTTTGTAACGCGCCAAATTCTCTGCGTTTGGCGGATACAAACCAGGAAGGGCCTGCCCTTTTTCGACCTGCGACATAATCCACACCTCCAGAGCCTCTTGTGAAGCGGCGCTTGCCACAACATCGTCAAGCAAGGCTGCAGGGATCAATACCGCACCGTCGTCATCCACAACAACGACATCGCCAGGGAACACAGCAACGCCACCGCAACCAATTGGTTGTTGCCAGTCAACAAAGGTCAAACCAGCCACAGATGGTGGCGCAGCAGCACCGGAACACCAAACCGGCAAACCAGTACCTAATACACCTGCGAGGTCACGCACGACACCGTCTGTCACCAGCGCAGCCACGTTTTTCTTGGCCATGCGGGCGCACAAAATATCGCCGAAAATGCCGGCATCTTGAACACCCATCGAATCCACGACAGCGATACAACCTTCCGGCATATCTTCAATAGCGCCGCGTGTCGACTTCGGTGACGACCACGACTCTGGCGTTGCCAAGTCTTCTCTGGCGGGCACAAAGCGCAGGGTAAACGCACGAGCCACCAAACGTGGCTGGCCACTACGGATGGGCTTAGTGCCGCGCATCCAAACGTTGCGCAAACCTTTTTTCAGCAGCACGGTGGTGAGTGTCGCAGTAGAGATTCCGGCGAGGATATCTTTTACTTTTGGATCGAGTTGCATATTGACCATGTCGGGTCTCCGAATGCGTTAAGTGAAAGTAGAGAAATATATAAAGTGTACAAACCGCACTATTTCAGCGCGGCGAGTTTCTTTTCCTGGCGCGTGGTTAGGCGTGCAATGTCTGCAACGTCTTGTGCGCTCAGTTTAGGACCAGGCTTGCGGATTGCAGCAGAGGCAATTGCACCGCGCTGGGCAAGAATGTGCTTACGCACAGCAAGTCCGACGCCCGCCTGTTGCTCATACTTAGCCAAAGGCAAGTAGCAGTCAAAAATATCGAAGGCACGTTCGACGTCACCGGCAGCAAACGCCTTACACACATCAACCATCATCTCTGGGTAAGCAAAGCCAGTCATCGCACCATTGGCTCCACGGACGAGCTCTTCAGGCAGGAACAGACCACCGCCATTACCAGTCAAAATAGAAATTTTTTGCAAATCGCCCTTTTGGATCGCTTGGCACACGGCAGACAACTTACCCAAACCAGGCCAGTCTTCGTGCTTGAGCATGACACAAGTAGGAGAGTTTTTTAGAATCCGCATCACAACAGCAGTGGACATCTGCACGCCCGTCGAGGTTGGGTGATCCTGCAAACACCAAGGAACATCCGCCCCCAAGGTCTCGTTGACCATATCAAAATAGCTACAGATCTGGTCATCCGTACGCAAGCCTGCTGCAGGGGCAACCATCACACCCGAAGCACCCATATCCATGACACTTTTCGTGAGCTCGCCCATTGGCGCAAAACCCGCTGCAGAAGCGCCAACGACGACAGGTACCTCACCCTTCACGCGGGCAAGAACTTGTTTCACAAAAATACGAGATTCTTCGGCCGTGAGCTTGGTCGCCTCGCCCATAATGCCAAGAATCGTCAAGCCAGTCACGCCGCGCTCGAGACAAAAATCCACCATACGGTCGGTACTTGCCAAATCAAGCTCACCCCCATCCTTGAATGGCGTGACAGTAATCAGATACACCCCGTTTGCAGTGGGATTAAAAGCATTGACGTTCGTATTCACATTCAGTCCTTGTTCGGGGAGATGCCTATCGTTTAGGCAACGTTTTCCAGCGCGATATTTGCGCTGTAACATAGCACACACTACGGCGATAAATCTCTTGCCACATTTCAGCAAAACCAATAGTCTAAGGCATCCTCAATATGAGCGCATGCACTGAGAACCATAAGATCGGAGCCAACAATGAAACTAGCAAAAAAACTACCAATTTTGACACTGGCTGGTGCCCTGCTGGGCCTCATTCAATCGCCCGTGGCACAGGCCCAAGACTTCCCCAAACAGCCGATCAAACTCGTTGTGCCCTGGGCCCCAGGTGGCAACGTTGACATCACCGCACGCGCGGTCGCGCCGTCACTGTCTGAAATACTCGGTCAACAAGTCATCGTTGAAAACAAACCCGGTGCAGGCGGCTTCATTGGCTCGACCGGCGTCGTGAAATCCACGCCTGATGGCTACACGCTCCTGCTCGGCTCCAGCGGATCGGTATCCGTTGCACCAGCGCTTGTCGCCACGCCGCCTTACAACCCAGTCAAAGACCTTACTGTGATCGGGCCTATCCACGCTGTGCCGATCGTACTCAGCGCCACTGCAAAAGGAAATATGAAAACCTTTGCTGACTTTGCCGCAAAAGCAAAGGCAGGCAAAGAACAAATTTCTGTGGGCTCAGCGGGCAACGGTTCGAGCCAACACTTAGCCCTAGAAATGCTCGCTCTGCGCATGGGAGTAAAACTTAACCACATTCCTTACAAAGGGAGCGGCCCCGCATTGGTTGATTTAGTAGGCGGACAGATCGAAACAATGATGGATCAGCTCACCGCTTCGATTTCGCACATTAAAAGTGGCGCAATCATTCCACTCGCCCAGACTGGAAAAACACGTTCACCGCTCTTGCCTAACGTACCAACGTTTGAAGAGTTAGGTATCAAAGACTTCGACATGGTGACGTACACCGGCATTTTCGGACCGGCCGGGATGCCTGCTGCAGTTGTAGAAAAACTGTCCGCAGCCCTTCAACAAACTCTGAAGCAAGCAAGCGTCAAAGAGCGTTTTAATAGCCTTGGTGTCGACATCATCACTCTAGACCGAAATGCTTTCGCGGCGTATGTGAAAAAGGATTTCGAAGATAACCAGGCCATCGCTAAAGCTGCAAAGATCGTGATGCAGTAACGCAACGCAGGATTTGAATCACAACATGTCTACTCAGCAAAAAATCGACGCACTCGAAGAAAACTATAAACACATCCTCGGGTTTGTCCCTGAGAGGATTCACTCACGGATTACGCTCGGAATGGAAACCGCACCCGACATGACTGAGGGCATAGAGAAGCTGCGCGCACAGCTTCTCGAGCCAGACGCGCTAGACCTCAAGACGAGTCAGCTGATGGCATTCGGCATGCTGCTCATGAACCTGTCACAAGCAGCCGAAAATCATGCCGTAGCAGCACTGCGTGCGGGGGCTACCGTACAAGAGCTGCAAGCCACAGCGGGGATAGCCTTTGTCTTTCGCGGCATCCCGGCAATCAACCTTTCCGGCGAGGCGATCGCAGGTGCTCTTAAAAAAGTACAGGCCTTAAAAGAGAAAAGCTGATCGCAGCGTCACAGCGATCAGCTTTTCCTTGCAACATCTAGCGAACTACACCTTCGCTAAGCGCGCCACCAAAGCCTGTCCGGTCTCTTTTGTGCCCAAACGGCCACCAACGTCCTTTGTAGATTCGCCCGCGGCAATCGCGGCTGCGACAGCATTCTCAAGGGCTTGAGCGGCCTGCGTGAACTCTGGGCGCCCTTTGCGTTGACCGAACCAGTTCAACAGCATCGCCGCCGACCAGACCTGCGAGAACGGATTTGCAATATTCTTCCCAGCAATATCAGGTGCAGACCCGTGCGCTGCCTGCGCCATCGCGTAGTTCACACCAGCATTGATAGAAGCCGCCATACCCAAGCTACCGGAAAGCTCCGCAGTCAGGTCCGACAAAATATCACCAAACATGTTGGTCGTGACGATTACGTCATAACGCTCCGGCGTACGCACGACGTGCGCCATCATGGCGTCCACAATAATCTCTTCGATTTGGACCTCAGGAAACTCTTTGCCAATTAAGCGGCAAGAGTCGATAAACATTCCGTCACCTAGGCGCAATACGTTCGCCTTATGCACAACCGTCACATGCTTGCGTCGGGTCATCGCTAACTCAAAGGCTGCACGAGCAATCCGCTCACAGCACTGTCGTGTAATACGTCGCAATGAAACCACCACGTCAGACGTAATCAACATTTCGCTGCCACCGGACTCGACGTTGCGATCCGCGTAGAAGCCTTCAGTGTTCTCACGCACCACAACTAGGTCAAGCGGTTTGTGGACTGCGCCACTGCCAGGGAATGTTTTTGCAGGACGAATATTGGCGAAGAGATCCAAGCTTTTACGAAAGAATTTCGATGGATTGATCTCACCTTTGGACTCGTCCTTAAAGTCATAAGTCGACATCGGCCCCAATATCAAACCGTCTGCGCCCTTAACGGCATCCAGTAAACCAGCATGAATCGTCGTCCCATGTTTGATCAAGCTTTCATGGCCAGCTATATCATGGTGCAAATTCAAATTGAGCTTAAATTTTTTGGAGATCAGCTCTAAGGCATCGACCGCCACAGACACAGTCTCTGCACCAATGCCATCACCTGGCAAAACGATAATTTTCATTAACAAGCTCTCTTTAAAGTGAATACTATCTGTATAGCAAAGATAAGCACCCTTGCCAACACGTTCAACCAAACTTCAATTGATCTGATGTGCTGATTAATTTACGCATCTGCTGTTCGAGGGCATCGCGCGTCTCAATCCCGGATTGCCTAGGCCCATCGAGATAAAACTGCCAGAACAGGCTAGTTGTCGCGCTCACACAATCCCAAATCTTTGCGTTGGACTGATCCGTGACAGACACATCTCGACTAAACCTTTGAGAGTCAACCGACTCACCCGCAAAACTCATGTGATCTGCCAAATCAAGTTTGAGCTGAATCTTTTGACCGGCAGGCAAATAATCAAATACAAGCTCGCGCTGCGCCAGGCTTACACCCAGCCTCACCGCCTCTCCATCCTTTTTAAATGTCACGTACTGATCGTGGGTGCCGGTCACGCAGAGGAACGGAATGTCTATTCCTTTAAGCGACTGCGCACGCTCTGCCGAAATAGCTGTGGGCGATAAAGCAATCACCGCGCGTACGCGTGCATCGCGCGACGACTGGCCTGCACCCGCCTGGCCAGCGATCGACTGCGCTGTTAATGCACCGAAAGAATGGCCTGCCAAACCTATACGCTCGGCATCAATCCGCGGGGCAAAGACAGCCTTTTCTAAACAATAGTCGATGGCAAAGCGGCAGTCAGCAACACGCAAGCCATATTGCGGGCCAGCGATCGCCTCATTGATGTTGGTCTTAAATGTCTTGCCGGATGCGACAGTCCAAATAGAATCGTCGGTCACGGGATGTGCCAGGGTGACCACAATGAATCCTGCGCGGCGCCAGGACTCACACCATGCTGCGCCATTTGATACGCCACTTCCGAGGCCTGGAGAATAAATGATGAGCCCAGCTTTGCCAGAACCTTCTGGCAACCGTGCGCGCAACTTCACCCGTCGTTTCGTTTTAGGATCAATCAGCACCATCACAGCCGGATCAGTGTTTTTTACGTCAGGCTTGGTCTCCGATGTCTGTCCAGAAGCGCTCGTGCTTAATCCCATGCCACAAACCGCCCATGCTGCACTGGCGGCAAGCTGTCTACGCTTCAAGTCAATAACATCCATCACATCGTAATAGTTTTGAATTCACCAGGCAGTACGATCTCCAGCACTTCAAAGTCGTCTGAGTGTTCGATTTCACGATGGCGAATATGGGGCGGTTGATGGACGCACGTGCCCTCAACCAGCTTATGCTGACCATGCCCCTCATACTCAAAAATCGCCCAACCCTTCAACACATACACAAACTGAAAACTCAACTCGTGTCGATGCCATTCACCCGTCGCATTACTGCCCTTACTCGCTTTAATGACATGCATGACAGCCTTACCATCGGTCGCATCAAAAATACCTAGATCACGATAATCAAAATATTCACGCAGGCCGTCATGGGTGAAAGGCTTGTCCTTCGCGTGCTGGATGCTGAATTTCATGTTGGTCTCCAAATTAGAAAGATACGCCTGCTTCGCGCCCGACGCGCTGCAAGTCTTCGAGTGTGTCCTGCGCCAACAAGAGCCCCTTGGACCGATTTTCACGATCAGCCAGACGCTCCATTTCGCCAGGATAGTAAACCTGCTTATGCCCAGCGGCGAGCGGCACATCTTTGAGCGAACGAATGTATGTATCAATCCGCTGATGGAACTCCGTTATCGGCATAAAAGCTGAGACATTCAAGGCCACCATGAAATGACCTGCACCGCTGCGATTAACAGGATCATACGGACCATGCACTGTGTCCAGAAACTGGCTACCCGACAATACGCCAGACAACATATCAACCATGACACCCATCACATAACCTTTGTGACCCGCCATGGGCAAAATGAATCCCTCAAGCGCCGCTTTAGGGTCAGTTGTTGGTCGACCCTGTGCATCCACCGCCCAATAATCAGGTATCGGTTCACGGCGCTTGTTTGCCAAATAAATCTTGCCGCGTGCAACACCCGAGTTGGCCATGTCCATAACAACTGGACCATACGCCCCACCTGGAACTGCAATCGACCATGGATTAGTACCAATTTTCTTTTTCAAACCACCCCAAGGCGCCATATTTGGTCCCGCATTACTCATCAGCATCATGATGCAGTTCTGCTCTGCCGCGATGCGTGTGTAATACATACACGTACCAAAATGATTGGAGTTGCGAATCGACACAACACCCACACCATGCTTTTTCGCTCGCCCAACGGCCTCATCGACGGCCCTCCGGGTGATCACCTGACCCACCCCATCATGACCGTCCATCACGGCGATCGCCCCCGCATCCACCTCAAGCGTGGTGTGTGTGACCGGCTTCATGGCACCGGAACGCAGGCGGGCGTAATACCAACCAAGACGTAGCATGCCGTGCGACTGATGCCCCCACAAATCAGCCTGAACCAACGTGTCTGCGGCTAATTCTGCATCTGACTGCGGAACACCAGCGCTGAGGTAGACCGCTGTGGCGAAGTCTCGAAGTACTTCAGGCGTGATTGGGCCGCCTGGCAGGGGGTGAGTAGGCGAACTCATTTCATCAAAGCGCCATAAACCAGCGACTTATAAAGCATCCGGCTGTGGGTCTTGCTGGTTGGCCCCTGCGTCATAATCAAAGCCGCAAGATTTTCACGTGGATCAAGCCAGAAACTCGTCCCCCAAATCCCTGCCCACATCGCATCACCAACCGAGCCAGGCACCCAGCCCATTCCCTGCTCAAGTCGCACCGCAAACCCTAAACCGAAACCATACCCGGGACCAGTATTGGCAATGGTGGTGCCACCCATCCCAGCGGAGTGGTTCGACAACATGTATTCAACGGTTTTACGTGACAGGTAACGGCGTCCCTCAAAGAGGCCACCATTGAGCATCATTTGCAAGAAGCGCATGTAGTCCTGCGCTGTACCCAGCATGCCCCCACCACCACGCAGGTAGGTACGGCCAACAGGGTTTTGTGTTTGGCGATAGCCTTTAAGCATTTCTGCCTTGAGTGGGTCACTGTCCAGCGCTTCAGCCACGCGGCCGAATTCATCAGGCGCAACCCACCATGTCGTATCGGGCATCTCGAGCGGATCCGTGAGTAGTTCTTTCACGATCAGATCAAGAGACTTGTTCTCTAAACGCTCTAACAACAACCCAAGCACATCAATTGAAATTGAGTACTCCCAATAACTTCCGGGCTGATGGGCAAGTGGAATTTTTCCCAAGTTACGCAGCATGTCCTCGGTAGTGATGTCGTGTTCGCGCGACTCAATGTTGAGGTCCGTATAAAGCTTCGCAATCCGGGGCGAAGCCGCACGACCACCATAAACAAAGCCGGCTGTATGTCGCATCAAGTCCTGGACCCAAATTGGACGCTCAAGCGGCACATCGCCCTGGGGCGTTTCCACCTTGAGATCTTTTAGCTCAGGCAACCATTTAACGATTGGATCGAACATATTCATCCGACCACGCTCAACCAGAATCATCGCCGCAGCGGTCACCAAAGGTTTGGTCATCGAAGCAAGTCTAAAAATACTGTCTTTAGACATACGCTTGGATTTAGCTGCATCTTGAAAGCCGTGCGATGCATAGTGCACGATCTCACTATGACGCGCCACCATGGTGACCGCGCCTGGAAAATGATCAGCATCGACCTGTTCTTGCATCACATCCGCGATGCGAGCGAGCCGGCTTGCAGAAAACCCTTGCACCAGCCCCGAATCTGATTCGGCCAAATGGGCGTAAGTTGAAGTGCTTTGCTTTGAAGACTGTGTCATGGGTTCTAAAGGAATGTTGAATACGGCGAGGGGCGTTAACCCATACTCGCAAGGGGCGGACTTACGGCATAATCTTACGGCAAAACCCCTCATCGCACCCCAAAGGAATACGTTGTATGTCTAAGCTTCGCCCAGAAATGACGGTTCAAGAGTTAAACAAGCGCAGTGGCGAGAACTTGCCCGGTCTCATGGGTGTGGAGATACTCGAGGTCTCCGAGAACACGCTCAAAAGCCGCATGGTCTTACGCAAGGTGCACTTTGCACCAAACAGCTACCTGCATGCGGCAAGCGTGATTGCGTTAGCAGACACGACCTGCGGTTACGCCACGATTGCGCATCTTCCGCCCGGCGCCCTATCCTTCACAACGATCGAACTCAAGAGCAACCACCTAGGCACCGTGCGCGGTGAAGGTGAAATCATTTTGTGCACTGCAACCGCCCAACACTTAGGTGGCAATACGCAGGTTTGGGATGCTATTGTGCGTGACGCCGCCACAGGTAAGAAAATCGCATTATTTCGTTGCACACAAATGGTTCTCTGGCCAAAACAAGCCTGAGCAGTTACTTCACACGCAACTTGATAGTCCTCGCCACATGCCAAAGAACACGTTAATTATTACAGCACTGCCTAACGAGCTCGATCAGGCGCGATTACCGACAGGCACGCAGTTGGTGTACTCGGGCGTTGGAAAAATCAACGCAACAATAGTGACACTCAAAGCGATTGAACAATACAAACCAGAACGTATTGTTAACTTTGGAACCGTAGGCTCGGTCAAGCCTCACCTGTCTGGACTGCTTGAGATCAATCGCGTGATACAACGCGACATGATTGCAGAGCCTCTCTCGCCGCGTGGACGCGTACCCTTTTGCGAACGCCCATACGAGTATTTTGCGGGATCGGGCCAACACACATGCGCCACAGGAGACAGTTTCGTGACGGCCAAAGACCCCTGGCTTGATGAGCAACGAGTGGATGTCGTCGATATGGAGCTTTACGCCATTGCGGCAGTTGCGTTCGCGCATGACCTGCCTTGGGCCTCACTGAAATATGTGACCGATCACACGAATGAAGATTCAGCGTCAGACTGGAATACAAAAGTGAACCACGGTGAAGAATTATTTCTAGAGTACCTACGTTCAAATTATTAAGAAAGCACAGGGAGACAACATGCAAAAATTAAAACAAAACACGTTAATTAGGCACGCATCACTTATAGGCGCAGTCACTCTCGCACTCGCCTCCCCTACACAAGCCCGTGTAACAAAAATTGTCATCGACGAAACCGTCGCGATGCCAGCAATCAGCAGCAAACACCCTGGGGACCAATCCAATATCACCTACGAAATTATTTCTGGGCGCGCTTTTGGTGAGCTCGATCCCAAGAAACCACACAACGCAATCATCCAAGATATTGAACTGGCCAAAGATCCAGACGGTAAGGTGCGCTATGTCGCCTCATTCGTTATTCACAAGCCCGTTGATCTTAAAAACGCTAGCGGCCTAATGTGGCACGACGTCCCGAATCGTGGACGTGTCTATGACTTTTCACCGCGTGAACAAGCGCTAGGCGACATCATGATCGCGACAGCCTGGCAAGGTGACAACAGTGGCAACACGCGTGTTCGTCCAACCAACTCCTCCAAAACCGGTCAGTTCTTACAAGTACCGGTTGCCCGACAGCCGAATGGTGACCCGGTCACAGGTGAAGTCTTCGGACGTATCGTCAACCGCTCGGGCAAGGCCTCTCAACCGCTCATTGTTCAAAGCAACCCCCTACCCTACAAACCCATTTCACTTGATACGAGCAAGGCAAAACTGACCTCCAGAGGCGGCGAAACCATGCACGGACAAGTTATTGACGAGGTACGCATTGCTGATACTGATTGGGCATGGGCCAAGTGCGATGAGAAAAATCCTTTCCCTGGCACACCAGACGCCACACAAATCTGTTTAAAAGACGGCTATGACCCAAAACGTCTCTACCAAGTGGTCTTTACGGCCGCCGATCCCTATGTGCTCGGCATCGGCTTTGCTGCATGGCGAGATCTGGGACACTTTTTTAAAACCGCCGCAAAGGATGATGCAGGAACAGTCAATCCCATCGCTGGTGTCGTAAAGCACAGCATTGGTCGAGGAGTATCCCAATCTGGAAACTTCTTGCGGGGCTGGCTGCATTTGGGTTTCAACCAAGCCGAGCAAGGAGGCAAGGTGCACGATGGCATCTGGCCGATTATCGCGGGTCGTCGTATCGCGTTGAATTTCCGTTGGGCCCAAGCTGACGGCGTGCTGGAACTCTATCAGGCCGGCAGCGAAGGTCCGCAATGGTGGCTACCGCACCCTGATCCTGTGCGAGGCCTGCCTTCAGCTGGAATTTTGGGACGCTGTACCGCCTCTGACACATGCCCGAAAGTTGTCGAACATTTTGGTTCAGCTGAGGTCTGGGCCTTGAAACTTACTCCTGAGTGGGTAGGTACGGATGGCAAAACCGATTTGCCGCTCCCCAATACTGTCCGACGCTATTACATTGCTAGCAGCCATCATGGCGGTGGCGCAGGAGGCTTCGATACAAGCTTGCCCGGCGTAGGCTTAGCCAAAACGCCGACGACCTGTCCCGGCAACAATTTCGGGGTGGGGATCTTACCGAGCAATCCTGTACCGCACACCCAAACAGTCAATGCAATTCGCGTGCACTTTCGTAACTGGGTCATGCAGGGAATCGAGCCACCTCCTAGCCGCTATCCGACACTGGCCGCGCAACCTGGACAGAAGTCTGGAACGCTGGCTTTAGCGAACAAGAACGACATCGGTTTCCCGACGCTACCAGGTCTGCGACCCACCGTCCCTGAAGCCGACTTCATCATGCCGGTGCTGGATTACGACTGGGGCCCCCAGTTCAACGCGTTAGATGGCTCTGGCATTCCCACCAATGCACCACCCCCGATCAAGCAAGTGCTCAAGATGTACGCACCCAAAGTAGATCAGGATGGTAACGAGCTTGGTGGTGTACCAGTCGCTTTGCTCGATGCGCCGCTTGGAACCTATCTCGGCTGGAACATTACTGCTGACGGAGATAAACCGTTTCACAAGGGACAAATCTGCAACTACGTCGGAGGAATGATCCCCTTTGCTCGCACAGCAGCCGAACGCAAAGCTAACAACGACCCAAGAGCTTCCTTGGAAGAGCGATATGGAACGCATGAGGGCTATGTGGCTGCGCTCACGAAGGGCACAGAACGTGCAGTGAAAGAGGGATTTCTACTTCCCGTCGACGCTGCGCAACTCATCGAACAAGCGCGGGCCAGCAAGGTTCTGCGTTAAAGCACGAGACACAGGAGCGCGTAAGCAACGCACTCCTGTGTTCAGCGTCTCGTCAGAGCACCCAAAAGTGATGGGTGCCGTCTCGCCCCAATTGCTCGACCAGGCCAAACTCCCAGTCGAGGTAGGCTTGCATTGCGGCATGCGCATTGTCAGTCCCCTCATAGGGGCGTTTGTAACGATCGATCGGCTCTGACATCAAATGCGTGGCCCCCTGCTCTAAGGGATAGCCAGCGGCTGCCCATGCTTTGGTTCCCCCTGCGAGCACTGACACCTCAGCGTTCAGCACATCCGCAATCTCGGCCGCCGCAAAACTTGACTGCACCCCGTCCGTGCAAACCAGTACATAGTGCGTTGCACGCGGTATTGCGCCCAACGCAGCCTTGAACTGAGATCGCAAGACATAGCGCGCGCCGGCAATATGGCCTTTTACGTACTGCGCATGCTTACTCAGATCGAGAATAACGATCGCATGATCTTTCTGCAGTCGCGTCAATTCCTCCGCCTGAACCATTTTGGCTTTTGGCACCGGAGGCAATGGCGCGGCCCAATCGCCCCGTTCGTTGTATTGCTCGTTTGACACGCCATCCACGACACAAACGTCCCAAGCCATTTGGGCAAGCCAAGACGCGGTCATATTCGCACGCACACCATCACGATCCACCAGCACAATGCGCGCTCCGCGCACAGGCGCCACCATTTCTGTCTCCTGAACCAACTGCCCGCCAGGCGTAGAACGAAATCCAGGCAAATGCCCAGCGGCAAACTCCTCCGGTGTACGCGTGTCAAAAAAATATGTCGTTCGGCCAATCTGGGAACGCCAGCCATCAAGCTCTGCAAGCGTTGTACGTTTAACTCCCGCCCGATCAGCGACGTCGCGCGCACGTGCCGCCGCACTTTCAACTGTGGTCGTTGAAACCTCAGTAAATTTGCGCGTCTGGCCGCGATCTAATGTCTGGCCGGCAAGCGTCCAACCAATCGTACCGTTACGCAACGCAGCCACTTTATTAGGTATACCGGCATTCACTAAAGACTGTGTGCCAATAATGCTGCGCGTGCGACCCGCGCAGTTCACAATGACACGCGTCTCAGGCCTGGGGGCTAGCTCCGAAATTCGCAAGACAAGTTCAGCACCGGGGCAACTTATGGCGGTGGGAATGCTCATCGTGTTGTACTCGTCGAAACGCCGCGCGTCCACAATGACGACATCCGCCTGGCTATCGATAAGCGCCTGCACCTCTTCGGCGGGCAAGGAGGGCGTGTGATTCTTGGACTCGACCAGCTCACCGAAGGATTTACTCGGCACGTTCACATCACGGAAGAGCTCGCCCCCCGCAGCGCGCCATGCGCGTACACCACCCTCAAATACCGATACATTTTGATAACCCAGCTGCACGAGACGTCTCGCTGCCAACATTGCATCACTTTGCTCAATCGGCACATCTCCCTCATCAAGCGTGACGATCCAGACATCGCGACGCGGGAGTACTGCGTAGGCATCGGCCTCAACACGCGACAATGGAAAATTCGCTGCGAAGAGCGGGTGACATTGCGCGTGCGGATCTTCCTCTCGTACGTCCAATAAAGCAACTTCGCGACGCTCAAGCAAAGCGGAGCGTACCGCTGCGTAATCAGCGGTGTGAATAGATAGATCGTTCAGCGCAGCCATGTTAATCATTTCCAAAGATTGGGTACGACGCTATTGCAGTAGCCCGACACAAAAGATTTCGATGCACCCGTCGCCGGATCGAATACATGGCGATTAATACGGCCAATGTTCCCGCCGTAGACGTGGATGCTAATCGATGTCCGGTCTCGATAAAAATTTGCAACCTCATGTACATCATGTGTTGATGGCGACACCGAACCCACTTGACCAGGCAACAAGACGACAGCATCACTGCGGCGCAAGCTACCATCGCTTTGCCTGTGGTAATGCGTATCCACTTCTTTGCCTCGCAACATCCCGATTAAGCCCCAAGTCATGTGGTCATGCACTGGTGTTTTTTGTCCTGGCCCCCACACAAAACTGACGATGGAGAACAAGTCCAACGGATCCGCGTACAACAAGTACTGCTGGTAGTGCTGGGGATGTGCTCTCGTAAACGCCTCAGGTAACCAATTGTCGTTTGCCACCAGTCTTGCCAATAAAGTCGATCCGCGGGCCAAAATTTCCCGCTCGGCGGGTCTGCTTTGCAGCATTTTCGACATATCCTGCACGAACGTCAGCAAACTTGATTGACTCATGTCTAAGCTCTCCTATCGGTGAGCACATCATAAATGCTTAGCCCCCCGTTTGAGGCCAAAATTTCCATGTCGTAAAGCTAAGCAATATTTACTTTTTTGACTCGATTGTCATTCCACAACAATTAAGAACAAGTCATAAATACCACTATCCTTTGCAGAAGGGCATCCTCTATACTCCGAAGCTTTACCAAGTATTGGAAAACACTCACTTTTTTTGGGTGACTCACCCACGGAGTGGGGGCAATTCTTAGCATAGGTATGCCGGATGTGGATTGTTAGGACAGCGTTAGAGCGGCCTTACACATTTATTGTGATGGCAATCCTCATCCTGCTCTCTACACCGCTTGCGGTGATGCGTACTCCGGTCGATGTCTTGCCCGAAATCGACATCCCTGTTGTGACAGTGATCTGGAGCTACAACGGCTTGTCAGCTCAGCAGATGGGGAATCGTATTGCTCAAACGCACGAGCGATCTCTCACCACCACGGTCAGTGATATCAAAACGATTGAGTCGCGCTCGCTTGGCGGTCTGACGATCATCAAAATTTATTTCCAGCCGAATGTAAATATTCAAATGGCCGTCTCGCAAGTCGTGGCGGTGTCGCAATCGGCGCTGCGACAAATGCCTCCCGGTATTACGCCACCTTTAGTGATCAAGTACACAGCCTCTTCGATCCCTGTGGTTCAAATCGGCATGTCTAGCAAGACACTATCCGAGAAAGAGCTGTTCGATTCAGCACTGAACATTCTGCGCCCTCAGCTCATCACGATCCCTGGCCTTGCCATGCCGTTCCCTTATGGTGGCAAGGCACGTGCAGTCTCTGTCGATATTGATCCCGAAGCTCTAAGAGCGAAAGGCATGACATCTTCGGATGTCATCAATGCGATCACAACACAGAACTTAACCCTTCCGTCTGGCACGACCAAAATTGATGATGTCGAGTTCAATATCTCGATGGACTCAGCACCTGTCAGCATCGCGGGTCTTAACAATATTCCAGTGCGAACCGTCAACGGCGCAACCACCTACCTACGCGAGGTCGCGCACGTACGGGACGGCTTTTCTCCACAAATCAACATCGTGCGTCAAAACGGCGAGCGTGGCTTATTACTGACGGCGCTCAAGAACGGTGGCGCATCAACCTTAGATGTCGTGAGCAGAGTCAAAACGATGCTGCCGAGATTACTGCCGTTACTCCCCGAAGGCATTGATGTCACACTGCTTGCGGACCAGTCGGTATTTGTGAAGCAGGCCATTTCTGGGGTGATACATGAAGCGCTTCTTGCTGGCGCGCTCACGGCCATCATGCTGCTGCTTTTCTTGGGGAATTGGCGTACAACCGTCATCGTTGCAATCTCCATACCACTCTCAATCTTCACTTCCTTGATTGTGCTGCATCTGATCGGGCAAACAATCAACATCATGACGCTTGGAGGCCTTGCGCTCGCGGTTGGTATTTTGGTTGATGATGCGACTGTCACGATCGAAAATATTGAACGTCACCTGCATATGGGGAAAGGGCTCTATGAGGCGGTCATGGATGGTGCGGGAGAGATCGCAGTCCCCACCTTTGTCTCTACGCTCTGTATCTGTATTGTTTTCGTACCGATGTTTTTCTTGGGTGGTGTGGCGCGATACCTTTTTGTACCGCTCGCAGAAGCAGTGAGCTTCGCAATGCTTGCGTCTTATGTGCTATCGCGCACACTCGTTCCAACAATGGCGTACTTGCTCTTAAAAAATCAAGGCACACCCGGTTGGTTCGCCAGAGGCATTCATCACGCGCACGTCCGATTTAACGCAAGATTCGAACGCTTCCGCGCTACATATGCCATCGTTCTCGAAAGACTGCTCGAGCACCGCGTGCGCTTCATTCTCGGCTTTCTAGGCTTTTGCATCCTCTCCTGTGGAATTTACGCCTTGCTTGGTCGGGATTTGTTTCCCACAGTAGATACCGGTCAAATCAAACTACATATGCGTGCGCCCAGTGGGACACGAGTCGAGCGTACCGCCATCATCGCGGACGAGGTGCAAACTGTCATCCGTCGCGTCATCCCTGCCGCAGAGCTTGAAGGGATTCTCGACAACGTAGGCCAGCCCAATAGCGGTATTAACCTTTCCTACAGCAGTTCAGGCACGATTGGATCGTTCGATGCAGACATCATGATCACGCTCAAGCCTGGTCACAAAAAGTCGAGCGAATACTACATGGATAAGCTCATGCCTGAGCTGCGCAAGAGTTTCCCAGGCGTTGAGTTTTTCTACCAAGCCGCCGATATCGTCACGCAGATATTGAACTTCGGCATACCGTCTGCCATCGACGTACAGATTGTTGGTAATAACTACGCAGCCAATCAACAGTTGGCAGCGAAGCTGGTGAGCAAAGTCGCTGCCGTGCCAGGAGCCACCGATGTACATATTCACCAACGACTGGATCGACCTGCGATAGCCCTAACCATGGATCGCACTCGTATGCAGGCGATGGGATTAACGCCTGCCGACTTAGCTCAGAACGTATTGCTGCCGCTCTCTGGCAGTTCGCAGACCTCACCAAATTTTTGGCTGAACCCGAACAACAACATTAGCTATTCCATACAAGTTCAGGCGCCTCAGTCAAACATAAGCTCTCTGGACGAATTGCTCAGGCTCCCTGTCGGGCCGTCCAACGCAGCAGCCTCGAACGCAGCCTCCGCCATCAACAGCGCTACTGGACGAGGTACTCAGCTACTTGGGAACTTGGTTACTGCATCACCAACGACTGAGTTCGCTATCTTTACCCGCTACAACATTCTGCCCGCTATCAACATCTATGCCAACGTACGGGGTCGCGATCTCGCGTCCGTTGCGAAAGAAATTCAGGTCATTGTGGACGAAGCCAAGCCTCAGTTACCAAGAGGCAGTCGCATCGAAATGCGCGGCCAAGTGGAAACCATGCACGAGTCCTTCGTTGGCCTTGGAGTCGGCTTGGTGGGTGCAATTGTTTTGGTCTATTTGCTGATCGTGATTAATTTTCAATCTTGGCTTGATCCCTTTATTGTTATTGCCGCCCTCATTGCAGCACTAGCGGGCATCGCGTGGATGCTCATTTTGACTGCCACAAATCTGAGCGTACCCGCCCTGACCGGAGCGATTATGACCATGGGGGTTGCAACCGCTAACAGTGTGTTGGTGATCTCCTTTGCACGTCAACGGCTACGTGACGGTCTCACCCCTCTTGCTGCAGCTCTCGCTGCCGGCTCCACACGATTACGTCCTGGGCTTATGACTGCTCTCGCGATGATCAGCGGTATGGTGCCTATG
>JACCDZ011943555.1_pt1 | contig 56870 bp, 35 predicted proteins | sample 7449551 | NCBI WGS metagenome assembly JACCDZ01 (sample SAMN15323452, study PRJNA562643) | freshwater metagenome | isolation source: river surface water | place: USA:Blue River Watershed | collected 2017-08-18 | reverse complement strand
GTTTTACATTTATTAAAACAACCTTCTGAGCAAACTGAAGTTTTATCTTCAGCTTTAACTGTCATGCGAAATGATATTCAATACTGCAAAGAATGTCATACCATTTCGGACGCTGATATTTGTGGTATTTGCTCTAATCCTTCTCGTGATAAATCGATAATTTGTGTGGTGGAAGATGTTCGAGATGTGATGGCTATTGAGAATACAAATATTTTTAAAGGAGTATATCATGTATTAGGCGGTAAGATTTCTCCTATTGATGGAATTGGACCAAGTCAATTGCAAATAACTTCGTTAATTGATAAAATAAAAAAAGGAAAAGTAGAAGAACTGATTTTTGCATTGAGTTCAACAATGGAAGGGGATACGACTAATTTTTATATTTACAAACAAATTAAGGATTTGGATATTAAAATTTCAACTATTGCTAGGGGAATTGCTGTGGGAGATGAATTAGAATATGCTGATGAAGTAACACTTGGTAGAAGTTTATTACATAGAATACCTTTTGAAAAAGCTATTAAACAACTTTAAACAAAATTAAAATAAAAAAAGTAGTAATTTTACTTTTGAAAATATAAGCTAATAACATTAAAAAATCAAACTAAAGAGATGGTTAAAAATATTTGTTGTATTGGAGCGGGTTATGTGGGTGGACCTACAATGGCAATAATAGCTCAAAAATGTCCTCATATTAAAGTTACAGTAGTAGATTTAAATGAGAAAAGAATTGCAGCATGGAATGACGAAAATGTATTGAATATCCCTATTTATGAGCCTGGACTTAGTGATGTTGTAGCAGAGGCGAGAGGAAGAAACTTATTTTTTTCTACCGATGTTGATGCTGCAATTGATGCTGCTGATATGATATTTATATCTGTGAATACGCCTACAAAAACATATGGAGTAGGAAAGGGTATGGCAGCCGATTTAAAATATATTGAATTATGTGCACGTCAAATTGCTCGTGTAGCTAAAAATGATAAAATTGTGGTAGAAAAATCTACCTTGCCAGTTCGTACAGCTAGTGCTATAAAGAATATATTAGATCATACAGGTAACGGAGTTAATTTCCAAATTTTGTCAAATCCAGAGTTTTTGGCTGAGGGAACAGCTGTAGAAGATTTATTAGCTCCTGATCGCGTTTTAATTGGTGGAGACACTACTCCTGAAGGACAAAAAGCTATAGATCTTTTGGTAGAAGTTTATGCAAATTGGGTTCCAAAAGAGAATATATTAACTACAAATGTTTGGTCTTCTGAATTGTCAAAATTAACGGCTAATGCTTTTTTAGCGCAACGTGTTTCTTCTATAAATGCATTAAGTGAATTATGTGAAAAAACGGGTGCTGATGTAAATGAAGTGGCAAGAGCTATCGGTATGGATAGTAGAATTGGGCCTAAATTTCTAAAATCATCAGTAGGTTTTGGAGGGTCTTGTTTTCAAAAAGATATTTTAAATTTAGTTTATATTGCTAAGTCTTATGGATTAAATGAAGTAGCGGATTATTGGGAACAGGTCATTATTATGAATGATCATCAAAAAAGACGTTTTGCTAAAAATATCGTTAAAACGTTGTACAACACCGTTTCTGGAAAAAAAATAGCATTTTTAGGTTGGGCATTTAAAAAAGATACAAACGATACAAGAGAATCTGCAGCTATCTATGTGGCAGATGATTTGTTAAATGAGCAAGCCTCTATTCATGTGTATGATCCAAAAGTAGGAGCAGTTCAAATTCAATCGGATTTGAATTATTTAGAAACTCGTTCTGAAGCTGCCAATTTACAGGGTGTTCATGTGTATGATAATCCTTATGATGCTTGTAAAGATGCTCACGCAATTGCTGTGTTAACAGAATGGGATGAGTTTAAAGAATATGATTGGCAAAAAATTTATGATGCCATGTTAAAACCTGCCTTTGTTTTTGATGGAAGAAACATTTTAGATGCAAAAAAAATGAATGCAATAGGTTTTCATTATAATAAAATTGGTTAATACTTTAGTATCCAGGACAGCCAAAACAATTTCTAGCATCAACATCAAATTGATATACTAATCCTAGTTCGAAAACACCTCCAGTATTACCTATCTTGGAGGTGTTTGCGTCATAGGAAAATCCGAATTTAAAATTCTCATATTTTAATCCACTAAACAAGTTTACCGAAGTTAAGGTGTGACTATTGTCTGCTTTTTTCATTGGATTTAATGCCGTTGTAACTCCTATGGTAAAATGATTAAAGATGAAGGAGCCTCCTACATCTAATCGATTGTATTGTCCTTGTTTCATGAAGTTGGCGGTAACCATCATTCTAGTTTCTAATGGTAAAAAAGTAGTTATTACTTGGCCAAAATCAAATTCATATCCACCCGAAATATTGTAAAACATTTCTAAAGGAATATTTCCCTCTTCTGCCATAGCAATATTAGGTTTGTTGAGGTGTTTTACAGCTGTCCCAATCCACATATTGTCTTTATAGAATAATAACCCTGTTGAAATATCAATAAAATGAATTCTATTGTTTAGTTGTAATGGATCAATACTTATTGGATTTATGGTTTCTGAACTGATGTTAATTTGGTCTCTTAATAATAAATTTTGAAAGCCAAAGCTTTTGCTTCCATAGCCAACTTCAATTCCGGGTCTAAAATACCATTCGTAATTTAATTCTATTCGATAAGCATAATTAATATTTGCTTGTAAAAAATTATACCCTGTGAAGTTTTCACGGTGATTAAGAAAAGTTACACCAATGCCACTATTGCTGTTTTCTAACCATGTGCTTGCATAAGCGTAGTTAGTATCCATTTTATATTGTAAGCTGGTCCATTGTGTGCGGTGCATAACACCAGCACTCGTTGTTTCTAAAAATCCTGTAAAACCAGGATTGATAGATTCTGGTACTAAAAAATATTGGGTGAAAATAGGATCTTGAGCTTTTATAGATGTGCTTAATAATCCTATGAATATACTGTATATTACTGCTTTTAATTTCATAGTTTTGATTATTTAAGTAAGACAAAAGCTCCATTTTGTTCGATTTTTTTACCAAAAAACGTACTTGCGCTTAATTTGTAATAATAATTTCCGTTTTCTGCAGGGATATTGTTTATGGTTCCGTTCCATCCCGCTAAATTGTCACCTTCTTCAAAGAAAATCAAATTTCCCCAACTGTCATAAATACTTAATTGTAACGATTTCAAACCTTCGAATGCTGGTGCAAAATTATCATTAATAGTGTCGTTGTTAGCTGTAAATCCATTGGGTACAATCAATTTATATCCTTTTGTTATGTTTAAATTTAATGTAAACGTACTAACGCAACCCAATTCGTAGGTTACTGTAAGAGTTACATCATAATTTCCCTCTGTCATATAAATATGTGTTGGGTTTTCTTCATTTGAAAAAGTACCATCACCAAAATTCCAAATGTAACTTATAGGAGTTCCAGTGGATAAATTTGTAAATTGTATAGGGTCTTCGATAGCATAATAACCTAGAGCTGTATATCCAAAAGCATTTTGTGTGAATAATGAAGTTCCTATTTCAGGATTTGAAATGGTATAGCTTGCCGAGTTTGAACACGAATATCCATCAATCACAGTTACCGAAATTAATCCATTCTGAGTTGTTGTCATGAATTGGTTAAACTGTCCAGATGGAGTTCCGTTGCTCCAATTTATTTGATATGGAGGTACACCTCCACTTACAATTGCTTCAAAATCATTGTAGACTTCTCCATTATCACAATTTACTCTTTGTACTCGTGTTAAATTTACTAAAAGTGGTTGCGGTCTAAATACATTGTATTGTCCTACAACACTACAGCCTCGTGAGTCTGTTACTATGACAGAATAATTTCCACTAGTTATGTTAATAAGATCTTCTGTTGTTGCTCCGTTAGACCAATTAAAGCGATAAGGAGGTGTTCCACCTGAAGGTATTAAATTAATACTTCCGGAGTTGCTTGATGAGCAATTTAAATCATTTTGAACTATGCCATCTATTATTAGGATTTGTGGTGCGGTAATTGCAAATGTTCTTTGTATTGTACATCCCATTCCATCTGTTATAATAGCGGTATAAATACCTTCAGATAAATTATTTCTAACTAATCCTGCGGTGCTTCCATCATTCCAAGTTACTGTAATAGGTGCTTGACCCCCAATTAATCCTAAATCTATACTTCCATTGGTTTGTCCAAAACAACTAATTTGATTCACAACAGGTTGTAACATAAACACAGGGAGGTCGTTGATAATTGTTTGTACAATTTTAACACACCCTTTAGCATCTGTAACTATTGCTGTATAAGTTCCTGCTCCTAAGTTATTTAATTGAGTACCTGTTGCAAAGTTACTCCAATTGATATTATAAGGAGGTGTTCCCCCGATAATTGATAGTGTTATACTGGCATCATTTGAACCAAAACAACTTATCTGAGTAGCAGTTGTAGTTGCTATTAATTCAGTAGGTTCAGAAATGACTAAATTAGAAATGGTTTTAGTATTTCCATTAGCATCAATGATTTGAATATCATAAATTCCTGCACTTAACCCATTAAAAGTAGGAGTTGAACTGTACGAATTTGTAATGGTTTGAATTACGTTTCCATTGTTATTGACTATAAATGTATAAGGAGGTACAGATTCTTGAGTAATTGAAATTCCTAATGTTCCTGTAGCAGTTCCAAAGCAATCAACATTTATTAGTGCACTATTGTTATTAATTGCCAGTAATTCATCTGGTTGGTTTAAACTAAAGTTTAAAATTATGGGAGGACATATGCCATCATTAATTGTAACCATATAGTCTCCTGCAATTAAATTATATGCATCTTCAGTAACTGCTACATAGCCATTTGGTCCCGTCCAATTGTAACTATAACTACCGGAACCACCAAATATATCTAATTCAATAAATCCATTGTTGCCACCAAACTCACTAATATTATATCCATTATAATTTGAAATAGTACTAGAAGCCGAGAACGATGGATTTACTGTTATCTCATAAGTACTTATAGGACCTGTACAAGAAGATCCTAAATTATCAAATATAGCATATGATTCATACGTTATGGTTAATGGTAAATTTGTATTATTTTGTAAAGTTTGACTTGGGATATTTCCAGTACCATTACTTATTGCCCCTGAAATGCCAGCTGGAATTGTTGTATTCCAAATATAAGTATAATTACCTGGAATTGTTGAATACAATTCTATAGGCGATGAAGTACTGCCATTACATAACGTTTGATTAGGGATGTTAAATAATACATCTGGTTTTGGTAATACCAAGAAATTAAGTGTGAAATCATTTCCTATACAGCCATTAGTCTCTGGTGTTACTATATACGTTATGGTTTGAGGTGTTGCAGTTGTGTTTGTCAATGTTTGATTTATTTCACTACCCGAACCATTACTTGCGCCTAAAATATTTGAATTTGGTGTAATTATCCAGTTATAATTTGTATTGGATGGTACAATAATAGTAGCATTAGGAACACCATTAGTGGGTGAAAAAATATATGTTTGTTCACTACATAGTAAAATATCTTCGTTGATTAAATTTGGTTTTGGATTAACTGTTACAGAGTAGAAATAAGCTAATCCTTGACACGCATTTAAATCATTAGTGCTTGCATAAGCTTCATAAGTAACAGTAATAGGAACGTTTGTTAAATTTATTAAATTCTGTATTGGGATACTATCTGTACCTGATGTTATTACCCCTTCAATACCTGCAGGTTGTGTTGCAGTCCAAGAAAAATTTATATTTGCTGCAGAGCTTGATAAAATTACTTCAGCTGTGTTTTCTTGTGAGCAAATGGTTTGATTAGGTAGGGAAAATAAGATTTCAGGACTTGGGTTAACAGTAATAGTAAATTGAATGTTGTTTCCTATACAACTTACACCATTTTCAATGAATGTTGGTGTAACTGTAATACTAGCTATAACTGGGTTTTGAGTTGTATTTATAGCTGTAAAAGCATTTATATCTCCAGTTCCACTTGTAGCTAGGCCAATAGATGGTGTGTTGTTCGTCCATTCATATGTAGTAATTCCTTGTGTATTTAATGTTGAAAAAATAATGGCATTGGTGTTGGTACCATTGCACACTACTTGGTCTATTGGTTGATTTACTTGTGCTAATGGATTAACAGTAATAGTAAAAGTTTCACTATTTCCACTGCAAGTGATACCGTTATTAGTGAAATATGGAGTTACAATAATTGTTGCTGTAATAGGTGCTGTTGTGGTATTTATGGCTATAAAACTTGGTATGTTACCATTTCCACTTGATGGTAAACCAATATTTGAATTGTTATTTGTCCATTGATAAGTTGTAATCCCCATCAAATTATTTGTTGTAAATTGAATTGGAGTAGTTGACGAATTTTGGCAAACAGTACTATCTGCAATTGGGTTAACTTGAGCGGTTGGATTTATCGAGATTCTAATTTCTTCAGTGATTCCATTACAACTTATTCCGTTATAGGTAAAGGTTGGTGTTACACTAATAGTTGCAGTTATGGGACTATTCGTGTTATTAATTGCGACAAAACTTGAAATATCGCCACTGCCATTAGCACTTAAACCAATGTTTGGATTGTCATTTGTCCAGTTAAATATTGTATTTCCAATACTTGTATTTGTTGAAAATTGAATTGTACTTGTATTATCACCATTACAAAGTGTTTGATCGCTAATAGGATTGATTTGAATGGTTGGGTTAACTGTAATCGTAAATGTTTCACTACTGCCATTACATGAAATTCCATTGTTTGTAAATATTGGCGTAACAGTAATATTCGCTATAAGTGGGGCAATTGTATTGTTTGAAGTAGTAAAATTGATGTCTCCAGTTCCAGATGTGGCAAGTCCTATAGTTGGGTTATCATTTGTCCATTCATAACTATTTGTTCCACCTATATTAGATGAAGCAAATGTGATCGTATTAATTACTTCGTTATTACAATAGGTTTTATTTTGTGTTGGATTTACTTGTGCCGTTGGGTTTACAGTAATTGTAAAGTTTATACTGTCTCCAATACAGCTTATTCCATTATTGGTATATGTTGGTGTTACAGTAATAGTTGCTACTATTGGGCTATTTGTAGTATTGATTACTGTAAATGGTGCTATATTTCCAGTTCCACTTGACGCCAATCCAATAGTAGAATTGTTATTTGTCCATTCATAAGTTGTAGTACCATCTACATTTACAGTTGAAAACTCAATTAAAGCTGAGGTGTCTCCATTACAAAACATTTGATTGTTAATGCTATTTACTTGTGCTTTTGGGTTTACCGTAATAGAAAACGTGATAGGATTTCCATCACAAAATGAAGTACTTACATTGTTAACAGGGGTTACTGTTATACTGCTTGTAATTGCACTATTTGATGTGTTGTTTGGTGTAAAATTAATATCTCCGGAGCCAGTAGCAGGTAAACCAATGTTAGTATCAGAATTTGTCCAAGTAAAAACATTTGCATTGTTTCCTGTAAAGGTAATAGGCGTTATTGCTGTATTATCACAACTAAAAATATCTACTATAGGATTAACAGTTGGTGTTGGTAATATTGTTATTGTTGTTGTGTCAATTACAGCATCACAAGGTCCTGGCGGATCATTTGTTGTTAAAGTCAATAGTATATCTCCAATATATCCAGTAGGTGGTGTGTAAGTACTATTTATGTTATTGATATCTGAAAATAAACCTCCAACTGAATCGCTCCAAGTAGCATTAGCAGCTGCCCCACCAAATGCGCCATTTAATAGTATACTTGAATTTTCACATAATGGTTCATAGCTTCCTGTATTTGCTGTTGCTTCTGTGTTAAATACGGTGCTAAAAGATGCTGTAATAATAGTACAAGGTGCTGTAGGAGCATCAGAAGTTAAAGTAAATGTAATGGTTCCGATGAAGTCAGTTGGTGGAGCATACATAGGGTTTAAATCGTTTGCATTTGGGATAAATGTTCCTCCTGATTCAGATGCGGTCCAAAATCCAGTTGTTACGCCACCTGTAATTGTTCCGTTTAATTGTAAAGTTGTATTTACGCAGGTTGCAGCTGTTCCTACAGCTGTTACATTTACTTTCGGATTTACTGTAATACTACTGCTGTATGAATTACTACCGCACTCATTTGAAATGGTTAATGTGTAATTATATACACCAGGTGTATCGAATGTGACAATTGGTGCAGGGTCGTTGTTACTTGAAATACTGGTTGGTGGATTTGCTCCAAAGTCCCATACATAACTCACCGGATTTGTTGCGTAACAATTAAAAACAGTGGGGTTTAAAGTGAATGTTTCGCCTTCGCAAATGGTTTCAGGACTCAAAGAAGTTACAGGCTTGCCTGCAATTGTTATTGTTTCTGTTTTTGTGTTTGTTGTGCACATGGCTCCAGCAGTTGGTATGGCTAAAGATACGGCTAATGAAATTTCGTAAATTCCTGGTGAATTTAAGGTGATTTCTGGTGTTGGATCTGTAGCGGTTCCATTTGTAAATAGCCAGCCATTGGAATCATAGCTTGGGCAATTATCCGGATTACTTGGTGTAATGGTCCAATTGTAATTTATTGCATTACCACATCCTGGGACACTTGAATTGTTAGTTGTATTAAGTATAGCAGGTGCACAATTTGAGTTAGTAGCAAAACTGAAATCTGAAGTAACTCTTGGTGTTACACAAATTGTTTGAGAAGTTGTACTTATTCCACAAGAATTAGAACCTGTATAAAAATTAATAGTGTAATTGCCCGGTAATAAAAAAGTAACGTTAATAACATTTGATGCTATGGGCAACCAGGCACCTGGATTGTTAGGTTGATTATTATTGTAACCAAAATTATTTGGACAAGAAATGTAAGGATTAGCAATTAATAGTCCTCCACTACTTGTAGCTATTAACCCACCAGGTCCAGTTATGGTCCAGTATTTTCTGTAGGTTTGTGTACAGGTGTAGGTTGGTGGGCCACCAATATTATAACCACCCTGAGTACTATCGCTAATAGCAACAGTAGTACCTTCACATACTATATTTTGACTTGGGGTTCTGGTAAAGTTGGCAATAGGAGCTGATTGAATATTAATTGGTCCTACAGCATTCGTACTATTTCCACAAGGATTATTTACGGTTATTGATGCTTGATAGGAATTTGGATATACAGTACTGTTAATGTTGGATGTGGTCCCGCATGAACTATCTAAAAATTGATGTGTAATTGTTGCTGGTGGTGGGTGAATAAAAATTACAGGCGGTGTTCCGTCATTTACTTGAAATGTATAAGTAGTACCGGGAGTATTTTGTGCTCCAATTAACAGGTCATAGGTTACACTTCCGGGGTTGCATAGCGTTGGAATTCCCACAGCACTTATGGTTGCGGTTGGTATAGCGCCAATATATAAATTATAAATTCGTGTACTACTACAAGCATTTTCTAAAATTACAGTATAGCTTAAGGTATAAGTTCCTGCAGTTGCATAAAAATGAAAGGTGTCCGATAAATTTGTACCTGTAAAAGTATCAGAAGTTCCGTCACCCCAATCAAAGACATGTTGGGTGTTGTTGTTGGTTTGGGTTGATTGCGTTGTAAATGAAAATAATCCTCCCGAAATATTGGCATCGTTACTACAGTATGTAAAGTAACTTTGACTATTGAATGTTGTTTCGGTCCAGAAATTACCATCTATAAGTTCTAGTACTGGCGAACTTGGGGTGCTATTCAATACAACTACATTAACACTAAAAGAAGTTGTGTTGTCAATTGTTAATGTTGCAGTAAAATTACCTGCAGTGGTATACGTTATTGTATGAGGACCACTTGTGTTAGCTGTTGTTGTGTTTCCACCGGGAAATGACCAATTGTAAATGGTTGCCCCATTTGTGTTAGTAGAATTATCCGTAAATGTTATGCTTTGCGTGTTGCAAATGGTCACTGTACCATTAATAGCTGCAGGATTTGTAGTAAATGAAGCATTATAGGTGGCACTATATCCTACCATTGAAAACAGTAAGAAGATTAAAATTCTAACGTATTTATAGCTATTTTCTTGGGACATACTCATAGTTATTTTTTTCAAAATTACTAAAAGTAATGATTAGGGATGCAAAATTTTTCTTAAAATTATAAAAAAAAACGCTACAAAGCAAATTGTAGCGATTTTTTTTAAGTTGAATTTAATTTTGTTTTAGTTGTCTTTCTTTTTTATTAACAAAATAAATTGTTGTCAATATTCCAGTAAATAACAAAGGAATAATCAAATCATCAATAGGCGCACCAGGTGCATCTGCTGCATCACCACCACCTTCATCACCAAAACCAGGATCAAATTCATCTTGTGCAAAAGACGATACAGAAAATAAAAATAATATCGTAAAAAAAATATTCTTCAGCATATATGTTTAATTAGTTTATTAATATTGATTTTGAAAATTTTAAATTTTGGTTAACATCATATATGTTAATGTAGTAAACTCCTTGATTTAATTTGTTTTCGAATTTAATTTTACCAGTATTATCGTTCATAATTAATGAATTATTTTGGATTAATTGCCCTAAGCAATTAAATATTTTGTATTCAAATTGCTCATTATTATCATTTTGAAAAGATACAAAAATACCATTTTCTGAAGTTGTAGGATTTGGATACATTTTAACTCCTGATACATTAAAATCTTCGTTACTTAGAGCAGATGCTTGAAAAACAATTTTAAAACGATTACCTGTACTTAGAGCTTCACTTGTAACCTGAAAAGGATATTCATAGATAGTACCATCTAAATTAATTTCTGATAAGGTTCCTAAATATAGGTCTTGTAAAAAAGCTTGTCCAGAAAATGTAAAATTTTCAGTATAAAGTTTTAATTTATAATTTGAATTAACGGTTGTATTTGTTATTCTAATAGTTAAAAAGTCATTATTTTGAATAGGAGCCCTATGTTCTGATGATAATGATTTTAAATCCGTGTAAAATGCAATAGTCTCTGATGGATTAGATAATTTTGTTACATCATCAATGTCGTATATATTATTGCCACCTTGATAAAAACCAGCGACAACAGCATCTTTTTTATTCCAAATATTATCTTCTTCTTTGTGAAGCGAAATTCTTATACGTTCCGATGAAATTGTAGAAGCTACTCTATTGATAACATTGTTTGTATTAATAGTAGTTTTATGAGTTTCTTTTATTGTCAAAGTTGAAGTTGAAGTAGCTGCTTTTATAAAAAAAGCTTCACCTGATTGTAAGATAGTTGAAGGATAACGTGTAGAGCCTGTATCACTATATCCATTTACACTATCCCAAGTAACATAAGCTCCATATGAACCTAAAGTAGGATCTATATACCATATTTTTTTACCAATACCACTATTTGAAGCATCGTTTAATATTGATGCAAAATCTATCGGGCTTGCATACGGGTTTCCAACTAAATAATAGGTATTAGGTGATACATTCGAATACACAACATTCCCTGTAATTAGAGCGCCAGATGCTTTTAAGGTTGTTGTAATTTGTGGATTAATTGGGTTTACATTTCCATTGCCATCAGTAGCATTGCCAAATGGATGGGTGGCAAAAATCAGAAATCCATTGTTAATAGAACCACCAAATAAAGGCTCATTAAATGTATTTGTAACGTTTGACCAAGTTCCAGTAGTGTTATTAAATTTTCTTAAACTATGGCTTGAATTATTTATTAATTGCAAGCCATTTGAAGCTAGGTTTCCTGAAGGACCCCAAATGTCAGTTCCATATCCTGTTATTGAAACTCCATTATTTTGCCAATTAAAATAAACTGAATTATTACTACTTCCTTTAACTGGAGCAGTAAGTAATCGCCATTTTCTACCTTCATTTGGTAAATAACGTTCAATATTTACATTGCCAGTTATAGTTGGATTTAGCGTTAATGGAGCAACCCTTGCGGTATTAGAAATACTTGAAACTAATGTAATGATGCCTCCAGTATTGAATGAAACTGCTGCAGTAACATCAAACAATGTTTTAACTCTTACATCTCCTGTGCCAGTAATTGAACCTGCTGTAGTTACAACTAATTGATTTGGGTAAATTGTTTTGTTTATTTCTACACCATTTGTAGAACTCAACGTTAATTTTTCTAATTTTGAAACATCTTCAATTAATTCTAAACCTGTATTTATTCGAGCAGTATGTTGTGAATAGACTAAATTATATGTTGCTCCGTCAACAATTGATGGCGAACTATTAACTGTTCCGCCACTTTTTGTAATTGTAGATCCAGTACTTAAAGAATAATTTCCTAGCAAGTTTCCTTTTGTCAAAAATAAATTTCCAGCACTATTAATGGTAAAATCAGAGCTTGTAACATCATAATTTGAATTTATTATTAAATTTTTATAGGTTGTGTTGTAAATTTCTAATCCATCTCCATTTGGGATATATTCAACGGTACATCCTGTAAAAACTGGTACAAGTTGTGATAATTGAGTTCCGCCAAACATATTAAAAACGAATGGATTTGTATTGGTTAGTTTAAGGATGCCTGTTCTTGTAGCAACGTTACTAGTATATTGCGTGCTAGTTCCATTACTCTCTTGGGTCATAATTAGTTGACCATTAATTGTTATTGTTCCTGAGTCATGCCTTAAAGTGGCTCTATTATTTAGACCTCCTTGGATATTTGAATATAAATTAACATCTCCATTTACTTCTAGAATTAAATTTGTTCTGCAAACTAAAGTTGTTGTTCTACTTACACCAACAGGTGTCATATCATTTCCTACATTAATGGATCCAACTTGAATAGAACCAGGGCCATTCAAAACAGATGTATGACTATTAGAAGAATTCGGTTGTACAGTAAAATCGTTTGTAATGGTTAAAATTCTACCACTATTAATTGTCAATACAGCTGAATTAGTATTTAAAGAAGATGTATTGGAAGTTAATCCAACTGTGTTATTAGCTAAGGGTTCGGATTTTAATGAATTACAAAATGAATTTACAGAAACAGTAATTGAGTGTGCTCTTATTATCACATCATCATCTGCATCAGGAATACCGTCAGCGTCAGTACCAGAATTTAATAACCACGATCCTGGTGAATTCCAATTTCCATTTGCATTACTTGTGAAAGTAGCTTGAGAAATTATTAGATTGCAATTGAACAGAATAAGAAATATTAAAAATTTGAAAATTAACTTCATAAAACTTATTTTTTTAAAATTCTCACAAAGATATCTAATAATATTATGAAAACAAATTAATTAAAGTATTATTTTTATGTTTTGTAATACAATTCCTTTTTTAATTAATAATTTATTAAAGTTTTTTTAAAAAATTCGACAGTGGTCTACATCAAATAAACTATTACAGGCATATTGGAAGGTTCAAAATTATTTAATTTGTATTAAAACAAATTTTTTCATTGTACGTAATAACTGTTAATTTTTTTTAAGTGTATTTTCAAGTTTTTTAAAATTAAATTAAACTTATTTTTCTTGTAAATTTTTGTTTTTAATGTAATTGGTAATTAAAATTAGTTTAACTTTGTTGTAATAACACATCAATTATATATGAATTTTACTAAATTTACACTTGTAATTTTTATTTTATGTGTCAATGTAGTTAAATCACAAGATTTTGTTACTGATACTACCGCATTACCTTACTTGCAAAAAGCCGAGTTTTCTTTATTAAGCTTGGGGGTTAATTATGAATTTCCGATATCTAAAGTATTGTCTTTGGATTCGGGGCTCGGCTTTTCTTCTGGTGCACATTTGCCTAAGGACGAAGTTAGATTTCAAAAGAATTTGTTAAATCCCACTTTCTATTTAAAAACGGAGTTGAAGTACTATTACAACCGTTATGTTCGTGTGGCTAAAAAATTACCCACACGCAATGGGGAGGGTAGTTATTTTGCGCTTCAAAATAAATTTTTAACGCAACGTTTGTTTGACGCTAAAACACCTCTTAGCTCTATTATGTTATATGAAGTGCATTGGGGGATCCAACGTAATTTATACCCCAACTTTTTATTTAATGCTCATGTAGGATTAGGGCATGCATCTGATTTTACAACGAAAGGTGCTTCTTTTTATTCAGCTATTGGTCTTAAAGTATCCTATGTTTTTTCAACTAAGAAAATTACGAGAGATTCTTTTGAGAGGTTTTGGTGATAGGTGATGGGTTAAGAAAAAGTTCTTTTTTGTTTAATTTTATATAAGTTGTAAACTATATAAAAAAAATATTAATTTTGCTAACTATAAAAAAATAATATCATTCTTATGAATTTGTTAAAAACGTATTTTGTTTTTGTTTCACTTTTAGTGTCTTCGGTAGGAGTAGCTCAGGAACAAAAAGATTCTGAAAATAAAAACCCTGAAAAAAAAGAAGCTGTTGAAACAACTAATTCTGAAAAAAAAGATTCTATCTTTATTCCTAATAAGGTAATTAATAGGACGGTTTCTGATACGGTTCATCCTAAAGATCGAGAAAAAAACTACAACCGTTGGTCGGTTAATTTGAATGTAGGTACAAATATTGGTATACGTCCTTTCACTTCAGGGTATTATGCTACCACCCCAAATTATTTTACTAAACCCGAATTCAATCATTTTGATTTGAATGTGCGTCGTATGTTCAATACCAAGTTTGGTGTAATGTGGGATTTTGGATATGATAACTTTACTGCTGATTCGGGTAGTCCTGATTTTAGTAATAATATGTATCGTACCAGTTTTCAAGGGGTGATGAATATTCATCGTGCCTTTAATTGGGAAGAATTTACGGAAACTTTTGGTTTGCAAATACATTTAGGTCCCGGTTTTTCATTTTTAGAAGCGCCAGGCACTACCACATTTAATCATTATGATAATATATTTAGTATTTTAGGTGGTGCTACTGCTTTGATTAAAATTTCCGACAAATTAGCTTTTAATTTAGATTTTACCATGATTAGTAACTTAACTCAACATGTTGCTTTGGATGGACAATCTAGTTTAGATCCTAGTTTGAGTAGAACAGGGACTGTTTACACTACTTCTTTTGGTGCTACGTTTTATTTTGGTAAAAAAGAGCGTCATGCGGATTGGTATTGGGAAAACTTAAATGTTAAAGATGAATATAAAGATTTATTGGCTCGTGTTGAAGAATTAGAAATTATGATGAATGATACCGATAGAGATGGAGTGCCAGATTATTTAGATGCAGAAAATAATACTATAGGAGGTGTTGCGGTTGACACTAAAGGTAGAGCTGTAGATATCAATAATAATGGTGTTCCAGATGAACTTGAGACTTATATCAATAATAAATATGGTGATTTACAAACTACTATTAATAACTTAGCAACTGGAGAGTATTCTAGTGCTCAAATGAAACAAATGATTAATGGACAGTATGTAAATGTTTTCTTTGATTTTGATGAAACTCGAATTACGACTGGTACTATTTCTGCTATCAATTTCTTAATTAAATATTTGAATGCGAATCCAACTGCTAATGCGGAGGTTATTGGATATGCTGATGAAATGGGGGATGCAAATTATAATATAGCTCTTTCAAGAAAAAGAGCACAGCGTGTTATGGAGATGTTGGTTCGTTCTGGAATTGATCCTAATCGTTTGAAATTAGTAGTTAAAGGGGCTGACAAATCGGTTCCTAAAGACTCTAAATTGGCACGTCAGTTAGTAAGAAGAGTGGTGTTTAAAGTGGATTAAATTATAAAATAAAGTGTTATAAGGCCTGTAAGTTGATTGCAGGTCTTTTTTTTGTACTATTTTTTTGTATTAATTGAAATATTTTTCTAATTTTAGAGTGTTACTTTCTTCAATACTATGAAAAAAAATATTATTTTACTTTTTTTATTATTTGCAACTTTATCTTGGAGTCAATCTAGAAAAGCTTATGAACGCTTATTTCGTTCCTTTTCAAAAGTTCAGTTTTCAAACCCCGAACTTTCAAAACAATATTTAGATTCCATATTGGTATTACCAAAACTACCGGATAGTCTTGTAAGTAAAACCCAAAAAGATATGGGAATTTATCATGCTTTGGTAGGGGATTATGATAGTGCGCTTTTGCATTTTGTTATAGCGTATAATTCTGAATCTTCTCATAATAAGCAATCAAAAGCCAATATCTTATGTAATATAGCCAATACGCAGAAGTTGTTTGGAAAATTTGATTTGGCTCTTCAAAATTTAGATTTAGCTAAAAAATTATATACTGCTTTAGATGATGAAAAAAACATTTTAAAAGTAGAAAGTGAAAAATCGGCTGTTTATTATGCTAAATCCAATTATAATAAAGCACTAGAACTATCAACCGAATTGTTGCCTCTATTAGAAAAATTGGGTGACAAGCGTTTGTATAATATTCAATTGTTACGTCAAGCTAATATTTAATTCAATATTGGGGATTATGAAGGGGCAATAACAAATTATAAATTGGTATTGCCTTTTTTTAGTATTAATGAAGCTAACAATTTGCAAAACAAGTATGTGGCATTAATGAATATTGGAGAAAGTTATGCCGAATTAAATCGTAAGGAAGCTCTAGGTTATTTCAATCAATCTTTGAAAGGGTTTCGTGAAATTACAGACAAAAGAAATGAACATTTTTGTTTGAGTCGCATTGGAAAATATTATTATAGAAATGGAAATTTTGCTAATGCCTTGTCATACTTAAAAACATCGTTTGATTATTTATATACAAATCTGCCTCATTTATCTTTAGAGGTCTATACATATTATATTGGTTGTCAATTACAATTAAATAATTATACTGCTTTAAACGAGATTTTAAAATATAACACTTTCGAAATGTTAGTAGAAGCTAATCCACAAGAAAAAATATTTTATTTTGAAACCTTAGCTTTGTATTATGATAAAGTTGGAGATGCCAAGAGTCATTTTGATGTACTCAAAAAACTCCAAAATCTGTATCACGACCGAGATAAAAACAATTCATTTGAGGCTTTACAAAAAAAATTAAACCTGTATGAATTAAATACCACCATCGATAAAAATAAAAATTTAGAATTACAAGTTTCCAATTTAAAGCTACAAAATGCAGTGGTATTGGTTTCAATATTACTATTAGTTTTGTTGATTGTTTTTTTAATAGATAAACAAAGAAAGAAAAACAAAATACAGCAACTAATTTTAGCTCAATTAGAACAAGAAAAGATGTTGCATGAAAAACGGGCTAAATTAAAAGATGTTGAATTGCAATATAAAACCGAAATAACCCAAACTAAAGAACGAGAATTAACCGCTTTACAATTAAAAATTTATCAAGTAAAAGAAAAAATTTTGGACTATTTATCTGTTAATGAATTTCAATTGGATAAAAAGATTTTGTCTAAAATTACCAAACAAATAGTTCGTCATTTTGACAACGATGATTATTGGAAAGAATTTCAGATAAAGTTTGCTAATATGCATCCTGATTTTATTGCTACTATAAAATCAAAGTATCCTAATTTAACCAAAAAAGATATTGATTTTTTAATTTTAATCAAATTGAATTTAAGTAATAAGGAAATTGCAACTTTAATTAGTATTTCTTATGAAAGTGTTATTAGTAAGCGATATTTAATTCGTAAGAAAATGAGCTTTTCTTCTGATAATGAATTAGTTGAATTTTTACATATCATGTAAAATCTTATTTTTTCTATGTAGTAAAAATAATATATTATATTTGAACAAAATTTAATTTTTAAATAATGATAAATGTATTAAAATTAATTTACTTTAAGAAAGTTTTCTTTTCCATTTCTTTTCTTTTCTTAGCATTGGTGGGTTTTTCTCAGACATCAACTTTTTATGATTTTAATACTCCAGGTGATTTATCAGAGTTTTTTACAAGAGGGAACACAAACTCAACTAATATCATACAATCTACAAACACAGGTATAGGCTCAACAGGTGCAGTAAATGTGGGTAATGTGTCTGAAAATCAAGTATTCACTACTAAACAGGGTTATTCCAATGGAGGTGTAGGTTCTGTATATGAATTTTCTGCTTTTATTAAAAGTGAATATGATTTTGGATATAGTGCTATTGGTTTTACTTTAGTGGTATTTCAGGAGCAACATGGGGAGAGACATATACGGTTGAAGTAGCTGTTAAATCTCCGAATGGTAGTTATGGTGCATATGGTTCACCTTGTAATGTTACCTTGGCAGGTATCCCTACTAGTTCTTTATTAGGTAGTCAGTGTAGTAGTTCGGTTGTGTTTACAGATTTGATTTATGCCACAGCTGTAACAAATGCAGTTGGATATCGATTTAATATTTATAATCAAGCTGGAACAACTTTAGTTGCTTCTTATGAAAGTGTAACGAATTCGTTTAGTTTTTCACAATTGACAGGTTATCAATTTAATACTACGTATCAAATAAAAGTACAAGTACAAATGGGTTCTAACTTTCGAGCAGAAGGGACAGGATGTCCAATAACAGTATTAAAAGACGCACCTGCACGTGCTTTATCAAATCAAGACGAAATCAAGACAAGTATAGTTTCGGAATTCAAGGCGTATCCAAATCCATTTACTACCACATTTAGTATTACACCAATAGAAGGAGAAACGGCAACATTGTTCTATCAAGTATATGATGTAACAGGAAAAATGATGGAGAGCCGCTCAGTAGAAGCAAATGAAATCACAAATCATACCATTGGAGAACAATATCCAGTAGGTATGTATTTAGTTATGGTTCGCCAAGGTGCTACTACACAAACGTTAAAAATGGTAAAGCAATAGAATAATTGATAATGTTTATAGTTGATTAAGGGAAAACCGTCTCAAACTATTTGAGACGGTTTTTATGCAATATTTTAAATATTTGATTATCAATATTTTAAATATTTGAAAAGGTTTTAAAATCTATATTTTTTCTATATCCATTTCATTGTATTTTTTCTAACTTTGTTAATTATTAATAATAAATCTATGAAACAAAAATTATTTTACCTTTTATTAATTTTTACATTTGCATTTAATGTAAATTATTCACAAGTTATGTTGGCTGGTTGGTCTGGATTGGAAAGTACTAGTACAGCATCTTATCCAAGGTCGTCGAACTATGTAATTTCTGGTCATGGTGTAACTGCAACAGAGAGTTATTCAGGGTTAGTTTTAAGAGATGATTCAAGATATTTTTTCGGAAGTATGAATTCATCAACTACACTTAATACTAGTACTGCACCATATGTAGAATATCAAATTAATCTTAATTCGACTAAAAAAATTGATTTTGACCGATTCGTATTATATGCTTTCGATCATCGAGAAGGAAAGGCACAATTGAGATGGAGTGTTGATAATTATGCTACAAGTCTTGGAGAATTTAGTACATATGCTGGATATAGTTTAACTTCAAGAGATTTAGATGTACTACCTGATTTTATTGGAACTAGTGTAACATTTAGAGTGTATTTTTATAATGCAACTGGTGCGTTATTGGTTAATGGACAGCCATATGGAAGAACCGTTGCTATAACTAGTACAAGCATAAATCCATATACATCTTATGATAGTACCCCTTCTACGTATCACTCTAGTTGGAAAAATGTTGGTATTTACATTAATTCTATTGAAACACCAGTTCAAAATATTACTATAGTAGCATCTGGTGGAGCTGCAGAAGGTTCGGGATGGAGTTATTCCAATGGGGTAATTTCGCCTAACACAAATTATGATGTAAACATTAATTCTTCTGATATAGTATCAAAATTATCACAAGGTAATTTAACTGTACAGTCAACTAATGCTTCTATCACTATAAGTTCATCAATCACTTCAAGTAATAGTAATTCATTAACTTTTAAAGCTGCTGGCAACATTCTTCAAAACGCTGGAGCTAAGGTTACAACCAATGGTGGTGATATTACCTATTGGTCGGATAGTGATAATAGTGGTCAAGGGGCAATTGTTGTTGGATCAAGTAATGCGAATGGAGGGGAAGAAATTAAATCTAATGGTGGTAATATTCTATTAGCAGGAGGTACTGATGTAAATTCAGGTTTTGCCAAGGGTGCTGTCGGATTTTTACCATGGAGTACTAAACCTTATGGAGGTGTTTCTTTATTCCATGCCTCTATTAATGCTAAGAATTCTTCTAGTAGCTCTGGAGGTAATATTGTTATTCGTGGTTCACTTTCGAATGTATTAGGTAGTGTTTCGGGAAGAGCAGCATTAGTAACCAATTCAAATGTTTTGACTCAAGGAGCTGGAACTATCAGTGTTGAAGGAGATTGTACAAATTTTGCGGGTTCTAATCCTTGGGGTGTAATTATTGAAGGATATACTCTGATAGAAGCTAGTGATGGTTTAATTTCTATTACCGGAACAGGAAGTACAGCAGCAGCTAATGCACGAGGTATTTCTTTTTCTGGTGGCACATTAACTTCACAACGTCCCTTTGTAAATTCTAAAAATGGAGGTGAAATTGTTTTTACAGATAAAACAAACAGCTCTAGTGCTAATTTTACAGGAACTTATTTTAACATGGGTTATATTGGTCAAACTCAAAATGTAGCAGATAGTTACTATGGCTCTGGTATTGTAAGAATCATTTCTGATAAAATGCAATTTGATGGAGGAACTGTTAGAGATAATTTTACTCAATTGAATACAAATGGAGAAATTTATTTATTACCATATACTAACTCATTTAAGGCTAGTGCTACTGATACAACTATTCCTCAAATTTTTGAAAAATTAGCTTTTGGTAATCCTAGTATTGTTCAGATAGGTAAAAGCACGAATACTAGTAAAGTTCGAATTGGTAATAATAGTACGGATATATCTTTCAATAGTGGTTATCAAATGGATATTTATTCAGGAGGTATTGAATTTTATAAATATATAAATGCAGATAAATTACGATTATTTAGTAGTTCAGGTGTAACTCAAACCCAACCAATAGCTGCTAATCATTTAGAAATTTATGGCAGTGGAGCTACAAGTTTGGCTAATACTTCTAATTATATTAAAAAATTAACAGCTGGAACTACTTCAGTTCCTGTTGGAAATTTAACACTTTATACTAATGAAGATTTGTTAATTAGTAATTCTGATAGCTCGGGATTAATTGGAATTAATTCAACTGGTTATATTACTTTAAGAACTTATAGTGGAAAAAATATTAATATTGATAGGAATATTAAAACCACTTATACAGGTTCTATAGCTTTAAGTTTATATGCCGATTTTGGTTTAGCAGCTAATAATGCATGTAATGCTACTGCAACCGGAGGTTCTATTAATTTTGTTAGAAGCAGTGCAAATATTGAAATCCCAGCTTCAGCAAGAGCTCGTTTATTTAGTAGTGCTCCTTCTAATAGTGCGCTTTTATCTAATAAGGCAGTTGATGGGGTTTATTATCGTGCTAATACAAATACTGCAACCATAACTACACCTAATACAGGAATTCAAGCATTGTACCGTGCTGATAATGTTGTTCCTATCGGAGGTTTAAGTGCTATTTCAGGCGATCGTAATTTAACATCAGATGCTACCGAGGCAACATATTCGGTATTGCCAGTTAGTGGTGCTACGAGTTATGTATGGAACTTACCTGCTGGTATGACAATTACTTCTTCAACAGGTATAGAGATTCAAGTTAGTATAAGTTCTTCATTTGTAGGAGGTAATATTACTGTAAAAGCGGTTAATACATGTTCAGAGTCAAGTGTAAGAAGTTTGTCAGTATCAAGACAGACTAGTCCATTAAGTATAACTGGAGCATCTTCTATTTGTATAGCTGAGGGTTCTGTAACAGAATCGTATAGTGTTCCTTCAGTTGAAGGAGCCACATCCTATGTTTGGACTGTTCCAAGCGGTTCAACGATTTCATCTGGTATCAACACGAATACTATATCTGTTACTTATAATTCATCATTTACTCGTGGTACTATTCGTGTATCTGCTACAGGAGCTAATGGTGTTATATCATCAGGTAGTTTGACAGTTAGCGGTATCGCTATGCCTGGTGCAATTGTTGGAACAACACAAATTTGCTCTGGAGGAACTTTTGATTATAGTATTACAGCTGTTGATGGTGCTACAAGTTATGAATGGATTTTACCATCAGGTATGACCATACAAGGTGCTGCTACAGGAACCAGTATTACCGTATCCGCTTCAAGCAGCGTAAGTGGTACACTATCGGTTCGTGCTCTTTCACCATGTGGATCGAGTCAACCAAGAACATTATCTATATCAGGAGTTCCTACCCCTGGATATATTTATGGAGAGCGTATTATTTGTGGTGCTACATCAAATTCAGTTGATGTAAATGGTAATGTAACAACAACGCCACAGAATGGTATTTATACTTATAATATTTTACCTGTAACAGGAGCAGACAGTTATACTTGGTCGCTTCCAACAGGAGTAACCTTAGTATCAGGACAAGGCACTCGAAGTATTCAAGTATCTTTTGCTTCAGGTTTTGTATCAGGTAGTATTACAGTAGTTGCTAATTCCGCAAGTTGTGGTACTAGTCCTTCAAGAGCGGTAGCTGTTTCTTCGGCAATTGCATCTATAGGAGGTCCAACAAATATTTGTGGTTTAACAACAGCAACTTATAGTGTATCGGCAGGAGTTGGAAGTAATTATGTTTGGACATTACCTGAGGGTATGAGCATATCGAGTGGAGCAGGAACAAATAGTATTACTGTTTCTATAAATCATCCGATTAATTTTTCAAATAATAACAATACGGTATCTTTATCTTTTACAACACCATGTGGTGGTTCAAAAGAAGTTAGCTTAACGGTGGATTGTCCAGATTATTCTAATTTGACGAATTGTGGAAGTACAGTAGCCTTTAATGAGCGTGTTTATACCCGTTCAGTGTCAGGCGCAACCATGTATGCATTTGATATTTACGATAGTACCAGTAGTACTTTATTAACTACTTATGAGACACGAGGAAACTTTTTCCAATTTGTTCAAGCATTGTCATCTTTTGAGTTTGGGACAACTTACAATGTAAAAGTTAGAGTAAAGCGAAATGGAGTTTATGGTATTGCAGGTTCAGTGTGTTCGATAACATTGACTACTCCAGTTACAGCTATCCAAACTTCACAATGTAATCAAACGGTTACAACAGAAGATCGTGTTTTTGCAACTTCTGTATGGAATGGTGTAACGTATGCATTTGACATTTACGATAGTGAGGGTAACCTTATAACGACATTAGAGAAGACTTCAAACTTCTTTAGAATGCGAGAGTTTGCATCAGTTTATGGCATGACGTATCAAGTAGGAGTACGAGTAAAACGCGGTAATGGTTCTTATGGAGAGCAAGGTTCGAGATGTAATGTAACTATTGCAATTCCAACGACTTCATTGGTGGCAACGCAGTGTGGAGTAACAATTAACATTGCGGATCGTATTTATGCGAGATCTGTTGCTAATGCAACGATGTATGCATTTAGAATTTATGATGCAAATGGTGCTTTTATTACCGAGTTAGAGCGTCCGTTTAGTTTCTTTAGAATAACGGATATTGCTTATACAATAGGCACTAGTTATAAAGTAGGTGTTAAGGTGAAACAAGGAGAAAGTTCTTATGGATTAGAGGGTGCTTTGTGTACCATTACATTAAGTGGTCCACCAACAACAAGTATCGCTAATGCACAATGTGGAACTAGTATATTATATACTGATGCTATATATGCTACTGCAGTAACGAATGCTACGGGTTATAAATTTAATGTATACGATGTAACAGGAACAACTTTAGTTGCTTCTTATGAAAGTGTAACGAATTCGTTTAGTTTTTCACAATTGACGGGTTATGCATTTGATACAACTTATCAAGTTAGAGTACAAGTTATAAGAGGAACAGAATATGGAGTAGAAGGAACAGCTTGTTCAATTACGGTACTTAAAGACGCACCTGCACGTGCTTTATCAAATCAAGACGAAATTAAGTCAAGTATTATTTCGGAATTCAAGGCGTATCCAAATCCATTTACTACCACATTTAGCATTACACCAATGGAAGGAGAAACGGCAACGTTATTCTATCAAGTGTATGATGTGACAGGAAAAATGATAGAGAGCCATTCGGTAGAAGCAAATGAAATCACAAATCATACCATTGGAGAACAATATCCAGCAGGAATGTATTTAGTGATAGTTCGACAAGGCGCTACTACACAAACGTTAAAAATGGTAAAGCAGTAGAATAATTGATAATGTTTATAGTTGATTAAGGGAAAACCGTCTCAAAGTAATTTGAGGCGGTTTTTTTGTTAAAATAATTATAAAAATTGTAGATTTGTTACTTAATAAGTTGTTATATAATTAATAAAATTATACCATATAGTTATGTGTGGAATTGTAGGATATATAGGCAAAAGAGATGCTTATTCTGTAATTATAAAAGGATTACATCGTTTAGAATATAGAGGTTATGATAGTGCTGGAATCGTTTTATATGATGGTAAAGAATTAAAATTATCTAAAACCAAAGGAAAGGTTTCAGATTTAGAATTAAAAGCGCAAGAAGAAAATACAACTATAGGCACTATAGGTATGGGGCATACTCGTTGGGCAACTCACGGTGTTCCTAATGATGTGAATTCTCATCCTCACTTTTCTAATTCTGGAAAATTAGTAATTATTCATAATGGAATTATTGAAAATTATGAACCTTTAAAACAAGAATTAATCAAAAGAGGCTATACTTTTAAATCGGATACAGATACAGAAGTATTGGTTAATTTGATTGAGGAAGTTAAGAAGAATGAAAATTGTAAGTTAGGTCATGCGGTTCAAATTGCATTAAACCAAGTTATTGGAGCTTATGCAATTGCAGTAATCGACGTTGAAAAACCAGATGAAATAATTGTGGCTCGTTTGGGAAGTCCATTAGCAATTGGAATTGGCGAAGATGAATTTTTCATTGCTTCTGATGCAACACCTTTTATCGAGTATACGTCAAATGCTATTTATTTAGAAGACGAAGAAATGGCAATTGTGCGTTTACACAAACCATTAAAAGTTAGAAAAATTAAAGATGATTCTTTGGTTGACCCTTATATTCAAGAGCTCCAATTAAATTTAGAGCAAATTGAAAAAGGAGGTTACGATCATTTTATGATGAAGGAAATCTATGAACAACCAAGTGTAATTAAAGATACTTATAGAGGAAGACTTTTGGCTAATAAAGGTATTGTACAAATGTCGGGTGTAGAAGATAATTTGGAAAAATTCTTAAGTGCAAAACGAATTCTAATAGTAGCTTGTGGAACTTCATGGCATGCAGGTTTAGTTGCCGAATATATTATAGAAGAATTTTCAAGAATTCCTGTTGAGGTGGAATATGCATCTGAATTCCGTTATAGAAATCCAATCATTAATAAAGATGATGTGGTAATTGCTATTTCACAATCAGGTGAAACTGCTGATACTCTTGCAGCAATTAAGTTGGCTAAAGAGAACGGAGCATTTGTGTTTGGAGTTTGTAATGTAGTAGGTTCATCGATTTCTCGTGAAACTCATGCAGGGGCTTATACACACGCTGGACCAGAAATTGGAGTAGCATCTACTAAAGCATTTACTACGCAAATTACAATTCTTACTTTGTTAGCACTTCGTTTGGCTAAAGCTAAAGGTACTTTAAGTAATTCTGATTACCAACGTTATTTGCTTGAATTAGAATTAATACCGGAAAAAGTTGAAGAAGCATTATTAACAAATGATATTGCTAAAAAAATTGCCGAAATTTATAAAGACACATCGAATTGCTTATATTTAGGTAGAGGATATAATTTCCCAGTAGCTTTAGAAGGAGCTTTGAAATTAAAAGAGATTTCTTATATTCATGCAGAAGGTTATCCAGCAGCTGAAATGAAGCACGGGCCTATTGCTTTGATTGATGAGCACATGCCAGTTATTGTTATTGCACCAAATAAAGGTCATTATGATAAAGTGGTAAGTAACATTCAAGAAATTAAATCAAGAAGTGGAAAAATTATTGCAGTGGTAACTAAAGGAGATACACAAGTTAAGGCTTTAGCAGATCATGTTATTGAAATTCCAGAAACTAACGAACCATTTACACCATTATTAACTACAATTCCGTTACAATTATTATCGTATCATATTGCAGTTTTAAGAGGTTGTAATGTAGATCAGCCTAGGAATTTAGCAAAATCTGTAACCGTAGAGTAATTTTCAATAATTAGTCAAAAAAATCTAAAAAATAAAAAAGATTTAGTTTTATAATAAATAAAGTAAATTAATTACTAGTTTAGTATTCAACGAATTATAGTAAGATTTAATGAATCATTCAAAATAGATATTTATAAATTAAAATAAATTATACTATAGTAATAATGTAACTAAAAATTGCATCTTATTTTTTATAGGTTGAAAAGTTAATTTAAATTAAAACATTTTTTCTATTCAATCGAATGTTCAGGTTGGTATTCAGGGACAAGATTTTTAATAATAGTAATGGTTTCTTTTCTTGTTATTTTTTGAAAATCTTCAAGAGCATTTATAATGTCATCATTTGAAAACTTTCTCTCTTCTGTTTCTTTTGCAATTACGATTTTAGGATGATATGTTGGAAGAGTTTCCGAACATTCTGTAAGAACTTCTTCATATAATTTTTCACCTGGACGTAAACCTGTAAATTTTATTTCAATGTCTTTTCCAGGAATTTTTCCTGCAAGTCGTATCATTTTTTCTGCTAAATCAACAATTTTAATGGATTTTCCCATGTCAAACACATAGATGTTTCCACCACTACCCATAGCTCCTGCTTCAATCACTAATTTACATGCTTCGGGAATTGTCATAAAAAAGCGATTTACTTCAGGATGGGTAACTGTAATTGGGCCACCTTTTGCAATTTGTTCTTTGAACAGATGTACCACAGACCCATTTGAACCTAAAACATTTCCAAAACGTGTAATCATTATTTCCATCTTTTTTTCATTTTGAGTAAGAAATAAATTTTGAGCCAACATTTCTGCAATACGTTTACTTGAACCCATAATATTAGTTGGATTTACTGCTTTATCAGTCGAAACGAAAATAAATTTTTTTGCACCATGAGTTAGGGCTAATTCTAGGCAGTTTAGGGTTCCATATACGTTAACTTTGATGGCTTGTTTGTAGTTTTTTTCAAGAACAGGCACGTGTTTGTATGCGGCAGCATGGAAAACAATATCAGGTTTGTAAGTTTCAAATACATGTCCGATTTCCTTCTTATTGGTCACATCTACCAATTCAAAGCAAGAATTACAATTGGATAGATGTTTGTCAAAATGTAATTGTATATCGTGTAGCGGTGTTTCTCCTTGGTCTAAAATTATTATTTTTTTGGGTTGAAATGCTGCTAATTGTTTAGCCAGTTCAGATCCAATTGAACCCGCTCCACCAGTTACCAAAATCGTTTTATTTTGGAATTGTTCAATTACTTTTGGATTGTCAATATCTATTTTTTTTCTGAATAACAATTCCTCCAAGTTGTATTCTTTGAGATTTGTTTTTTGTGAGGCATTGGTTTTTTGTAATAACTCAGGTTTGTATACTTTAATATTGTTTTGAATGCAATCTTCTAGTAGTTTTTTTTCATCATTTTCCTCAAGGTACTCTTTTGGTAATATAAGGTTTTTAATTTTTTTGTACCTCAAAAGCGTTACAATATTAGGTGATATTGCTAGTACGGGTATTCCCGAAACTTTTTTACCTTGTAAAGAGTTGTTTTGATCAAAAAAACAAATCAAATTGTATTTACTCGAAATGGAATTTAATGGTTCGATTAAAGCGATGTTTTGACTGTTCACCCCAACAATTGCAATGTTTTCTTTTTCAGATTCAGGGAACTCGTCTTTGTGAATGTAATAAAAAATCGTTTTCACAATAAGTCTGAAACCGATTAATGCAAAAAAACCAAAAAAAGTTGCATTTATTAAAATGGAATAAATAAAAATATTTTTCTCATAAAAATTTCTGCTAATTTCATTTATAGTAACCAAAATTAAAGTTGATAAAAATACAGCTTTAAATATCTTAATAATATCTCTTAAAGAAGAGTATCTCAAAATTCCTTTGTACGTTTTAAAAATAATAAAAGAAAGAAGATAAACAGCTAGTAAAATAGTATACCTTTCAAATGGAGGTATATCTGTTTGCAAGTTAACACCTAAATTTTTGTAAACGATATAACTTAAAGTTGCTATGATACTAATAATAATGAAGTCAAAAAGTAAAATTAACCATGCTGGTAAAATATTGATAGACTTAAAAAAATGTAAAGAGAATAGTATTTTTTTCTTCATCGATTATTTATAATTTGGTATTTACAAATATAATTAGATAGTTGTTAAAATCAAATGGGATAATTGTAATATTTTTATTGTATAAAAATTTATTTTTTAAATCATACCTAAAAAATATATGTATTTTAATGAATTGATTTTTTTAAATAGCTTAATTTTTTTAATACAATTTGTAAATATACATTAATTTCTTATTATATTGCGACAACTTAATACTAAAATTTAACTTAAAAAAAAAATTGGATTAAAATAAAATTTCCTTGAAATTAAATATTGATGAAAATATGACAAAAGTTTCAGTTTTTTTTAATCGCACAATAAAAAGAAAATTTCATAAATATCTATATTTGATATATTTTTTTCTAAAAAAAATACTGACTTTGGATTTAAATAAATATACCAATGGCATAAATTATAGTTTTTTTGTAAATTTTCATATGGATATTAGAGTTAAGTGTTTACTAGTTATTAATCTAAAGTATATATATAAACAAAATGAGTAAAATATTAATTACAGGTGGAGCTGGTTTTATTGGTTCCAATTTATGTGAGTATTTTTTAAAAAAAGAGCATCAAGTACTGTGTTTGGATAATTTTGCAACTGGACATAGGCATAATATAGCCCCTTTTTTAGAGCATCCCGATTTTCAATTGATTGAAGGAGACATAAGAGATTTAGAGGTTTGTCAGAAAGCGGTAGAGGGAGTTGATTATGTTTTGCATCAAGCAGCCTTAGGTTCTGTACCTCGTTCCATTAAAGACCCAATAACGTCTAATGAGGTTAATGTTTCTGGTTTTTTAAATATGTTAGTAGCCTCAAGAGATGCGGGGGTTAAAAGATTTATATATGCTGCAAGTTCTTCTACATATGGCGATTCTGAAAGTTTACCCAAAGTTGAAGACAAAATTGGTAAGCCACTTTCTCCATATGCAATAACTAAATATGTAAATGAACTTTATGCGGAAATTTTTAGTAAAACATACGGTTTGGAGACTATAGGGCTAAGGTATTTTAATGTATTTGGAAGAAGACAAGATCCTAATGGAGCATACGCAGCAGTTATACCCTTATTTGTAAAACAATTGATGAAAAAAGAGTCTCCAGTTATAAATGGAACAGGAGATTATTCGAGAGATTTTACTTATGTTGACAATGTGGTTCAAATGAATGAAAGAGCTATGTTGACCGCAAATCCAGCAGCTATTAATACTGTTTACAATACAGCAGTTGGAGATCGAACTACTTTAAATGATTTAGTTAAGTATTTAAAAGAGTATTTAAGTGCATACGATGCTGAAATTGCAGAAGTTGAAGTAGTTCACGGGCCTAATCGTTTAGGGGATATCCCACACTCTTTGGCATCAGTAGAAAAAGCTAAAGCGTTATTGGGTTATGAGCCTACACATACTATAGATCAAGGGTTGAAAGAAGCTGTAGCTTGGTATTGGGAAAACCTGAAATAAAAGATTAGTTAAAGAGCTTAATAAAAAGGAGATTGCTAACATGTTGTTTATCAGTCTCCTTTTTTGTTTAAAGTAAACGATATAAAAAGAAGTGTAAAAATTTGCTCATTAAAAACAAATGAGTACTTTTGTTGTTCATTAAATAAATATGTTGGATAGTATTATTACATCAAAAACGCGTTTACGGTTGTTAGTTAAGTTTTTTATAAACGCTGCTAATACAGGCTATTTGAGAGGTTTGGCGCAAGAAATGAACGAAAACACCAATGCGATTCGTAAAGAACTAAATAATTTAAGTGAGGCAGGTTATATTTTAAGAGAAGAGACAGATAACAAAGTTATGTACCATGCAAACACTGCTCATCCACTATTTACAACCTTGCAGCAACTGATTCAAAAATATATAGGTATTGATTATATCATCACACAGATATTGGGGAGAATGGGTCAGGTTTCTAGAATTTTTCTCGTCGGTGATTATGCAAAAGGAATCGATTCTGGTATTATTGAGGTTGTGATTGAAGGGGCGATGATAAATCAAGATTATATAGCGCAATTAATACCTAAGATTAAAAAGGAAATAAAAAAAGAAGTGCTTGTGCAAAGCACAACAGAATTTAAAGGTGAAGGGCTTTTAATTTTTGAAAATAAGTAAAAGGTTGAATAGAAATTACCTACTTTAGTTTCTAATGATTAAAAATAATTTAAGGAAATAAAAATGTAATTTAATTTTAGTTTAAAAATAAATTAAAGCACTGATAATACCATTGAAAAGTCGACATATAAATTAAAAGTAATAACTTAGCCTACTATTTAATTAGATGACTATAGGTTTGATTTTCAATAAAAAATAAAATAATCAATAAAAGTATAACTACAAAAGATAAAAACAAAGATGAACAAAATTGCCATTATCGGATTAGGCTATGTAGGGCTTCCATTAGCAAGATTATTTGCAACTAAATACCCCGTAGTAGGTTTTGATATTAATCAAAAGCGTATTGAAGAATTAAAACAAGGAAAAGATTTTACACTTGAAGTGGAAGATGAAATATTACAAAAAGTAATAGTGCCATCTAATCCTTTTTCTAGTAACTCTATTGGTTTATATTGTTCCAATAATTTAGATGATATTAAAGAAGCAAATTACTATATTATAACTGTACCTACCCCTGTGGATAAGCATAATAGACCAGATTTAACTCCTCTATATAAAGCGTCTGAGACCGTGGGTAAAGTATTGAAAAAAGGAGATGTAGTTGTATATGAGTCTACAGTATTTCCTGGAGCTACAGAAGAGGAATGTATTCCGGTGCTTGAGCGCGTATCTGGATTAAAATTTAATGTTGATTTCTTTGCAGGATATTCGCCTGAGCGAATCAATCCTGGAGATAAGGAACATACAGTTGAGAAAATTTTAAAAGTAACTTCTGGCTCAACACCTGAAATAGGAGAGAAAGTTGATGCATTGTACAAGAGTATTATTACAGCAGGAACACACTTGGCTCCTACTATTAAGGTTGCTGAGGCGGCTAAAGTAATTGAAAACTCGCAAAGAGACATTAACATTGCCTTTGTTAATGAGTTGGCTAAAATTTTTAACATTTTAGATATTGATACCCATGCTGTATTAGAAGCGGCAGGAACCAAATGGAACTTTTTACCTTTTAGACCAGGTTTGGTTGGCGGACATTGTATTGGGGTAGATCCTTATTACTTAGCCCAAAAAGCACAAGAGCATGGTTACCATCCAGAAATTATTTTGGCAGGAAGAAGACTGAATGATTCTATGGGAGAATATGTAGCTGCTCAAGTAGTAAAACTAATGATTAAAAAAGGGATTACCGTAAAAGGAGCTCAATTATTATTATTGGGAATTACTTTCAAAGAAAATTGTCCAGATGTAAGAAATACCAAAATAGTAGATGTGGTAAAAGCATTAGAAGATTACGGCATTCAAGTAACTATTTTTGATCCATGGGCAAATCCTGAAGAAGTAAAACATGAATATGGTTTAAACATGGATAAAGAATTGACAAGTGAAAAATATGAAGCAATAGTTTTAGGAGTGGCTCATAATGAATTTTTAAAAATGAATTTTGAAAATTTGAAAAAAGATAATGCTATAATTTATGATGTCAAAGGAATTTTAAATAATTGCTCAGATGGCAGATTATAATAGGTGTTAATCTCATTAGATAAAAAAATTTTGAAAAAATACTTAAATAAAATATCCAAAAGCGCTGGAGTTTTGTACGTGTCTTCAGGATTGTTTAAAACATTTTCAGTAACTATTTCTGGAATAATTATTTTACGATGGTTGGATCCCATTGATTTAGGTCAATGGCAATCTTTTTTGGTTTTTGTTGGCTATTTACAAATTTTCACCTTAGGGACTACTAGTGGTTTAAATCGTGAAATTGCCTTTTTGATAGGTCAAGATAAGAGAGAGGAGGCTCTTAAAAAATTAAAAACAGTCGGATATTATACAACTGCTCTTAGTTTGGGTTTAATGGTTTTAATTTTATTAATGGGTATTTTTTTTGCTTTTTTTGAAGTTTTTACTTTTGAGTATGCTTTAATGTTTGTGTTAGCATTTTCAACTAGTTCTTTAGGGATTCAAACTTCTTTTTTGGGGGCAACATATAGATCTTCTAGTGCATTTGTTTATTTAGGTAAGGTTCAATTTTTCACAAGTTTTTTATATTTTCTATTATTACCTTTGGTTTATTATTATGATTTGTGGGGTTATATAATTTATCAAGTAGTTGTTGCATTAATGTTATATATAGGTTATTATGTTTTTAGGCCCTATAAAGTTAAATATGAATTTAAATTAGTAGATTTTAAAGAAATGGTTGATATTGGTATGCCTATGTATATTTGGAATTATCTGGCATCTGTGAGTAGAAGTATTCCTAGATTAATTTTGGTTGCCTTTAGTGGGCCATTAATGGTTGGGCTTTATTCTCCTGCTGGAAGTATTAATAATGCTTTTTTGGCGCTTCCACTTTATATAAATCGGTATTTATTTCCTCAAATGTCACACATTTATGGTAAAACTGGCGATAAATCAAAAGTTTATGATTTTACAATGTCAGCTATTTGGAAATTATTTATATTGATGTCAATAATGGCTACTCTAATTGCACTAACAATTCCATATATTGTTGAACAATATTTTGAAAAGTATACAATGGGAATAATAGCAGTACAAATAACTGTTTTTTCAGGTGTTTTCTTCTGTTTAAACACCATGATGCATAGTGCTTTAAATAGCTTAAAAAGTTTTAAAGTATTTCGAGTTATAATTACTATGAGGTTCATATTTATTCTTGCTTTTTCTGGAATTGGTTATTTGTTATTTAATTCTTGGTTAAATGCAGTATCGTTTGGGGCATTAATGTCTGAGATGTTTAATTTTTTCAATTATTGGAGATTTTTGTATACTACATCAAAAAAAATAAAAGATATTTAAATATGAAATCACAATTACGCAAACACCTCCATTTTAGTATTTTTAATTATTTTAGAATGATTAAAAATAGATTTTTTTTAGGGAAATTGGGTAAAATGGTTTTTATTGATAAACATGTAGAGTTTATGAGATTCCCTAAGAACATTTACATTGATGATGAAGTAATTATAAAAGAAGGAGCTCGAATTTGTTCATGCAATGCGGAAGCTACTGTTGTTGTGGGAAAAAGAACAACTATAGGTTATCATACTTTTATTTTTGCTTCCAAAAAAATTGAGATTGGTGATGATTGTCTTATTGCCCCTTTTGTTTATATTGTTGATAGCAATCATCAAATTAAAAAAGGTATCAATATCAATACTCAAACAAATATTACAGATGAAATTAAAATTGGTAATGATGTTTGGATAGCCAGTAATGTTACAATTTTAAAAGGGGTTACAATCTCTAATGGTGCTGTAATTGCGGCTAATTCTGTAGTTAATTGTAATGTTCCAGAAAATGAAATTTGGGGAGGTTCTCCAGCAAAAAAAATTGGTGAAAGATGAAGATTGGTGTTGTAGTTTTGTCTAGATTTTCATCTAATCGTTTACCAGGTAAAGCCTTGATGGTAATAAGTGGAAAACCAATACTTCAATATATTATTGAAAGAATTTCTCAAGTTGTTGATATAGAAAAAATAGTTATAGCAACTTCTTTAGAAAAAAGTGATGATAAAATCGAGCAATTTGCTCAAAACATAGGAATAGATTGTTTTCGGGGATCTTTAGATAATGTCGCAGAGCGTTTTTTTCAAGCAGGAAAAAATAAAAATTGGGATTACATTGTTAGAATTAATGGTGACAATATCTTTTTAGACATAAATATATTAAAGGATATGATAACAATAGCCAAAACTGGAAAATATGATTTTATTACTAATGTAAAAGATAGGACTTTTCCTAAAGGTATGAGTATTGAAATTCTTAAACTATCCTACTTTGAATCTTTATTACAACAAATAAATAAGGAAGATAAATATAGAGAACATGTAACTTTATATGCCTATGATTATCCATCAGAAAATAATTTCTACTATTCAAATTCATTACTACCTGAAGCGTCAGGTATACAGATGGCTTTAGATACTGCAGAAGATTTTGAAAGAACAGAAAAAATAATACAACATTTTAATGGAGACCATTTTAATTATAATTTATATGAGATATACAATATATGGAAAGAGATACAAAAATAAATAGTCCCTTTCATGGGAAATTTGGCCCACTTTTAATTGCAGAAATTGGTGGTAATCATGAAGGTGATTTTGAATATGCTAAGAAACTTTCTCAACTTGCTATTGATACTAACGTTGATTATGTTAAGTTTCAAATATACACTGGAGATACACTAGTATCTCAATTGGAAAGTCCAGATAGGAATAAGCATTTTAAAAAATTCGAGCTTACGAAGGATAATCATATATATTTAGCCGAAATGGTTAAAGAAGCTGGTATATTATACACTTCTTCGGTTTGGGATATTGATGCAATGACTTGGCTAGATAAATATATTAGTTTGTATAAAATTGGCAGTGGAGATTTAACGGCTTATTCTGTATTAAAAAAAACTGCCGAGAAAGGAAAACCTATTATAGTTTCAACAGGTCTTTCTTCAGAAGATGAAGTTTTAAAAACAATAGAATATATTCAATCAATAAATTCAGATTATAAGTCATCAGAAATGTTGGCAGTTTTGCAATGTACTAGTATGTATCCAATACCAAGCGCAGATGCAAATTTAAATGTAATGAAAAGGTTAAAAGAATTAACTAATCTAACAATTGGTTATTCTGATCATACAGAAGGAAGTAAAGCGTTAAATTATGCAGTTGCTATTGGGGCAGAAATTCTTGAATTTCATTTCACAGATTCTAGAGAAGGAAAGCAATTTAGAGATCATAAAGTTTCATTAACCCCTAGTGAAATAACTGAATTAATTCAAGAAATTCAACTTATTAACGAACTAAAAGGAAATAGTGTTAAGAAACCTGTAACAATAGAAATAGAAAATGGTCATGTTGAATCATTTAGAAGAGCAGTTTATCCTTCAAAAGACATTAAAGCAGGGGAAGTCTTGACAGAAAATAATCTAACAGTTTTGCGCCCAAATCATGGAATTGACGCAAGAGATTTTGATAAATTGATAGGAAAAATAATAAAAAAAGATGTCATTAAACATCAAAAATTAGATTGGAATTTAATAGAATAATTTGCAAATGAATCGTAATCCTTTATTAACCGTTTATATTACAAACTATAATTATGGGAAGTATATAAAACAATCTATAGAAAGTGTTTTGGTACAAACATTTCAAGACTTTGAACTTTTTATAATCGATGATGGCTCAGTAGATGATAGTAAAGAAATTATTGAACAATATAGGGATAATCCTAAGATAAATATAATTTATCAACAAAACAAAGGATTAAACGTGACCAATAATATTGCGATGAGGGCTTCTGTTGCTAAATATATTATGCGATTAGATGCAGATGATTTTTTAACACCAGATGCATTGGAGATTATGGTTTCTACATTGGAAAATGATACAGATTTAGGATTAGTTTTTCCTGACTATTACTACACCAATGATGATGGTATTATCACAGGAGAAGAGATAAGACATGATTTTGATAAGGATGTTTCTCTTTTTGATCAACCTGCTCACGGAGCATGTACAATGATACGTCTAGAAAATTTGAGAATGTTAGGAGGTTATAATGAGAGCTTTACTTGTCAAGATGGATATGATTTATGGATCAAATTTATTATGCATTACAAAGTCACTAATATTAATAAACCTCTTTTTTATTATAGAAGACACGGAAATAATCTTACAGGTAATGAAGAAAGAATTTTATCCACAAGAAAAAAAATTAAAGAGACTTATGTTGAATCTTTTAAGTTAATCACTCCTAAAACAGTGGCAATAATTCCAGTGAGAAATACATTTATTAATAAGATTAATTGGCCATTGTACAAAAATTCTAACCATAATACTATTTTGGAATTGGCTTTAGAAAAATTAGAAAATTCGAAAAAAATCGATTGGATTGTTGTTACATCTTCTGATAAAGAAATATTAGATTTTATTGAAAGTAAGAAAACAAATTTTTCAAAATTGCTAATAATTAAAAGACCTTTTCAGTTATCAAAATCAGGTGAAACTTTAAATAGCACTTTTAATTTTATTTTAGATACTCTTTTTCAAAAACAAATTTATCCAGAAGCTATACTATCTTTTTCTTTAGATTATCCATTTGTTACAACAGATATAGTTGATGATGCTATTAACACGTTAACCATTTTTAAGGCAGATTCTTTAATTAGTGTTAGATTAGATAATAAAATGTATTTTCAGCATACAGGTCATGGTTTAATACCTATTTTAGAACAAGACAAATTTACAAGGCTTGAAAGAGAAGCATTATATAAGAGCCATGGAGGAATCATGCTATCAAAAGTTGATAATTTTAAGAAAAATGGTAAAATTTTAACTGGTAAAATAGGTCACATTATAGTGGATGAAAAAGTTTCTTTTGGTGTTTTTACCGAATGGGATTTTTCTGTTTTTAAAGCCATAATTAAAAATTGATTTAAAATTATTTTAATGAAAAAAAAGAATAAGAATTATTTTTTTGTAGTTACAGGATTACAAGTTATTAATTGTGTTGAGTATATTAAGAATTATCAATTAGATAAAGGTTATAATGTATTGTTTGTATGTAACAAAAAAATAAATTCAAGATTAGAAGTATTGTCTTTGATTAAAAACCATTACTTTGATGAAGTTATATTTATGCCTCCAACTTTTTTATTAAATAAAAAAATTGCAAGATATAATTTTGTATTAATAAATCTTATCAGTTTTTTCAAGATATTTTTGTTTAAATTTAATGAAGGGCATTTGGTTGGAAATGATTTAAATGCATTTTACAGATATGCTTGCAAAAAATCTAAAAATGTTACAATTTCATTTATTGATGACGGTTCAGGATCGGTAAATTATAAAGCAGAAAATCCTTTTAAATATTTTAAGAATTATAAAAACAAATTATTATACAAATTTTTAAGAATTAATAATTATGATATATTATTTGATCAGTATTTCACTTCTTATGGTTCTTTTTTTTTACAGAAATTTAAATATAAAATAGTTAATAATAATTTTAATTACCTAAAAAACATATCGTTTTCAAATATAAACGATTACATTATATTTATAGGAGATCCACATGTTGAAAGAGGGTATATATCTGAGGATAATTATTTAGATATCTTAGTTAAAATTAGAGATATGTTTCAAAAAGAAATTATTTATGTACCTAGAATTTTTGAATCAACAAAAAAACTAAAAAAAATAGAGCAAATTATGAGCGTGCAACGAAATGATTTTCCAATAGAAATATATTTATCTTCATTGGAAAAGTTGCCAAATCGAATAATTACTTTCCATTCTTCTGCCTTATTTAATGTTAGAAACTTATTTGGCGAAAATATTGACTATCATTATATAAAACTTCCAAATTATACCAATGAAGTCCATATGAAAAATTTGCAAAAAATATGGAATGATTTATCAAGTTTTTCTAAGGAAATAGTATTATGTCAAAAATAAAAATATGATTTTTTTAAAAAAAATAAATGATTTCTGTTTGTACTTATTAGTACTTTCTGTTGTTTTTGAATTTTGGAATCCTTTTGATTTAAAAGGAGTACTTTCTATAACAATGGTTGTTTTTTTTATTTATATAATTTCCACTTTACCATTTCTTAATAAACGTTTATCTTTTTTTTACCTGGGGCCTTATATTAAACCTATTTTATTATTTCTACTGATAGAAGCAATATCATCATTTTTAAATATTACCTATATAGAAGAATTAAATGATCTTTTTACTACAAGAATTTTAAAATTTTTATTTTTATTGTTAATTTTAGGAAATCACTTGATATCAAACCCAACAATTCTATTGTATGTTTTAAAAATATATACGTTTGGTATTTTTTTATTAAGTGTTTTATTTCTGTTTGGAATAGGTGTAGATATTGATTTTACAGAAGGTGAGAGTAGGCTTATAATTTTTGGTGAAAATCCAAATAATATAGGTATTAAGGCTGTTATAGGAGCTTTAATTTTGCTTTCATTTATTTTGGAACAAAAATTTAATATAATTTATAAAATTTTTATGGGACTCATGTTAGTTCCTATATTTCCTTTAATTTCAGCAACTGCTTCAAGAGGTGCAGTTTTTACATTTTTCATTGGAGCAGCAGTTATGATTTTGCTTTTAAAGAAAAATTTTAAAGTTAAATTTTTAATAATAATTTTAGCTTCTATTGTAGGAGTATTATTATTTAATTATTTTTTAAGTAATGAGATTTTTTATACTAGATTTATGCAATTTGTAGATGAAGGGAAAACAGGAAGAAATGATATATGGGAAATTGCATTTGGTTTTTTTGTTGATAATCCATTTTTAGGAGTAGGGAGGTCTGGTTTTAAACCTATGATGAAAGAAACTTTTGGTGGGGCAATGGGAGCTCATAATGCTTTTCTTGAAATATTAGCTACAACGGGCTTAATTGGTTTTATCGTATTTATGATTTTTTATTTTAGACTTTTAATCCTTGCTCATAATAATTTCAAAAGGACAAAAACAGTGTTAATTTTTTTGCTTTTTTCTGCAATAACGCTCCATATATTTAAAGCGGGGGGAGCTATTTCTAGTTTGTTTGTTTGGTTTGTTTTTGCAATTTTAATAGGTTCAACAAGAATGAATAATCATGTAATAAATTAAGTTATGAAAATATTAATAATATCAGATAATTACCCATCGGAACAACATCCTACTAATGGAGTTTTTGTATACAATTTAGTGCAACAATTTGCAAAACTAGGGCATGAAGTAATTGTTATTGCGCCTTTTCAATTAGTGCCAAGAAAAATAAAATTTAAAAAAGTAGTATATGGTAATGAATTAGCAAAGGTTTACCGTCCATTATTTACTTCTTTATCCACTAAACAAATAGGAAGTTTTAATACCTATACAATTGCTCGTAAAATACAAGTAAATGCAATACAACGTATTATAAAGAAAAATAAAATTGAGTTTGATGTAGTGTATTGTCATTTTATAAAAAATGCATTATTAGGTGTAGAAGCATTAGAAAAATATAATAAGCCATTTATTGCAGCTGTAGGTGAAAATAGAAATATCCAATTAGTACAAAAATGGTATAATAAGAATACATATACGAAATTTTTCAATAAAATAGATGGTTTTATAGCTGTTTCTGAATTGATAAAAGAGAAATTGATAGATATGAAAGTTTCTCAAGATAAAATTATTGTAGAGCCTAATGGGGTGGATTTTGAAGTGTATTATAAAAGGGAAAATATAAATGAGCTTAGAGAAAAATATAATTTACCTCAAAATAAAACATTAGTTATGTTTTTAGGACATTTTATAGAAAACAAAGGGCCTCTAAGATTGGTTAAAGCAGCTGAAGGAATTGAGAACATAGGTCTAGTTATGGTAGGGGAAGGAAAACAAAATCCAGAAAGCACAGATATTGTTTTCAAACAGAAAGTACCTAGAAGTTGTGTCCCTGAACTTTTATCAGCTTCGGATATCTTTGTTTTACCAACGCAGCACGAAGGCTCTAGTAACGCTATAATTGAAGCAATGGCTTGTGGATTACCTATAATTTCATCTGATATTCCTGAAATAAGAGTGCAATGTACTTCAGATTTTTCAATTTTAGTTGATCCAAATGATATTTCTCAAATTAGAACAGCACTAGAAAAACTATTAGTAAATGAACAATTAAGAGATAAAATGTCATTACATGCTATTGAACATGCACAAAAATTTAGTATAGAAAGAAGAACTGAAAGAATTATTAAATTTATAAAGTCGTTTTTATAAATTTATATAAATTAATTTTTTTTTCAAACTTTTAATAAATCTTAAAATAATAAAATATGTTATTCAATTCTTATGGTTTTGCTGTTTTTTTGCCTATTGTTTTTCTTTTATATTGGTTTATAGCTAAAAAAAGTATAGTAAAACAAAATTTTTTATTAATTATAGCTAGTTATTTTTTTTATGCTTGTTGGGATTATAGATTTTTATTTTTATTGATTTTTTCAACTATTTTGGATTATTTTACTGCTATTAAAATGTCGCAATCAAGTTCTAAAGTAAATAAAAAATTATGGTTTTGGATAAGTATAATTATTAATTTAGGATTTTTAGGAGTTTTTAAATACTACAATTTTTTTGCTGAATCTTTTATAAATTTTATTAGTTTTTTTGGTTTTGAGGCTAGTTACTTTACTTTAAATATCATTTTACCGGTTGGAATATCATTCTATACATTTCACGGTTTATCGTATGTAATTGATATTTATTACAATAGGATAAAACCAGAAAGAAATTTTGTGGATTATTCTCTTTTTGTATGTTATTTTCCTCTATTAGTTGCAGGACCTATTGAACGTGCAACTCATTTGTTACCGCAAATAAAAAGAAAGAGGAATTTTGATTACTATAAAGCAGTTGATGGTCTTAAGCAAATACTATGGGGGCTATTCAAAAAAATGGTAATTGCAGATAACTGTGCTGAATTTGCAAATTTATATTTCAATAATTATAATGATTATTCTGGAAGTTCTTTAATTCTTGGAGCAATATTTTTCACTTTTCAAATTTATTGTGATTTTTCTGGTTATTCGGATATTGCTTTAGGAACTTCGAGATTATTTGGCATTGAATTGTTAAGGAATTTTTCTTTTCCATATTTTTCTAGGGATATAGCGGAATTTTGGAGAAGATGGCATATTTCACTTTCTTCTTGGTTTAGAGATTATTTATATATTCCATTAGGAGGTAGTAAAGGAGGTATGTGGATGAAAGTTAGAAATACTTTTATTATATTTATTGTAAGTGGCTTTTGGCATGGGGCAAATTGGACTTTTATTGTATGGGGTTTCTTGAACGCATTGTATTTTATGCCATTATTATTGACAAATAATAATAGAAATAATTTTGAAATAGTTGCTAAAGGAAGGTTTTTTCCATCTTTTAGAGATGCTTTAAATATGTTTTTAACATTCACTTTAACTGTATTTGCTTGGATATTTTTTAGAGCAGATAATTTAGAGCATGCTTTTAGCTATATTAAGAAAATTTTTGAATCCCCATTTCTTAACCTTTCGGATATACCAATTTTATCATACGTTGTAATAGTATTAATTATTTTCTTTATTCTCATAGAATGGATAGGCCGAACAGGTGAATATGCACTTCAAAATTTAAAATATAATAATTACCGCTTTTTAGAATGGTGTTTTTATTTTATAATTATTATTTCTATTTTTCTGTTTGCAGGTAAAGAGCAAGATTTTATTTATTTTCAATTCTAAATTATGAAAAAATTTTTTAAAAAGATTGTCTATTTTTCTATTCCATTATTATTTATTATTGGAATATATGTTTATTCATTTAGTTTTGGGAGTTTTGATTTTTATTATGGAAGGGTATCTTCACCAAAACAAAACTCATTAATTATTGGTAACTCAAGAGCAGCGCAAGGATTGGTTCCATCGGTTTTTAATGATGAGTTGATTAATAAAAAGAATAAAATGTATAATTTTTCTTTTGCAGCAAATTATTCACCTTATGGCCCAGCCTATTACAAGAGTATTAAGAATAAAGTAGATGAAACTGTAAAGGATGGTGTTTTTATTATATCTGTTGATCCAGGTTCTATATCTTCTAATACAGATAATCCAAATGATGAAAGTCTTTTTATAGAGAATAGCTCTTTTTTGGCTAATATTGAATGTGTTTCTTGTAATCCAAATTTTGAATATATACTTCATAGACAAGAAACTTTTTACAAGAAACTTTTTTTGAACAAAATTCGAGGTGAAGGATTTTTACATGACGATGGTTGGCTAGAAGTTAATTTAGAAATGGATACTTCTTCAATTAATAAAAGACTAAAACTAAAATTGCAGGAAGAAGGATATTCGGCTAAATATCATTTTTCAAAAAAAAGATATGAGTATTTAGAAAAAACTATAACTTTTTTAAAAAGCCATGGTAAAGTTTATATTGTAAGACTACCTGTTCATAATTCTATTTTAGAGAGACAATTTAAGGCATTTCCAGATTTTGATAAAAAAATATCTTTTTTGGCAAAAAAAAATGGTGTTAAATTTAAGGTGTTTAATAATAATCAGGGAAAATATATATTTACAGACGGTAGTCATTTATATAAAGAATCTTCATTATTAATTAGTAAAGAAATTGCACAATGGATTAATCTTGATCAGTAATTATTATTTATTTAATGAACATAATTTTATAAAAAATGAAAATAATTATCAATGCTGATGATTTTGGTTTTACAAAGTCGGTAAATGAAGCAGTATTCACATTAGCTAAAAAGGGAACATTAACCTCTACAACCGTTATGGTTAATATGCCTTATTGGGAAGAGGTAGATAAATTATTAGAATATCCTAATTTTGGCATTGGTCTGCATTTTAATATAACTCAAGGAAAGCCTATTTTAAATGCGTCAGAAATTTCAACAATTGTTAATAGTGAAACGGGAGAGTTTTATGAATTTAAAGAATTAAGAAAAAGGAGTAAACAAGGAAAAATAAATGTTAATGACGTTTATAAAGAATTAAAGGCTCAAATTTTATTATTAAAACAGCGTGTAGGAGATCGTTTAACTCATATGGATTCGCATCAAGGTGTACATAAATATAAGCCCATTTCAAATGCTTTTTTATCTTTAGGGAAAGAAAACATAGTATTAGGTTTACGTTCACCTCATCATTTGTTTATTACTGATGCTATAGTTCCTGAGGTTGTTGGAATTAAAAATATTTTTAAGTTTGGAATAAAAAGATATATAACAGAAATGTATTATAGAAAATATAATGTTGCTTTTCGCAAATATTATGTAATGCCTGAAGGGGAACTTTTAAATATAAATTTAAAAAAAGTAGATACTTTTGAAGCTTTGGAAAAATTAATTGCTTTAGAAAAGTTATATATTGAAATTCCTTGCCATCCAGCTACATCAATTACAGATTTACCAAAAACAAAATTAACTGATAAAAGAATACAAGAGTTCGAAATATTGAAGTCTGAAAGTTTTAAAAATAGCCTCAATAAGTTTCAATTAATTAGCTTTAAAGATTTAAAAAAATGAAAATAATCATCAACGCAGACGATTTTGGAATGACAAAGTCAATAAATAATGCAATAACAGAATTAATGCATTTAGGAACTATTACTTCTACAACAGTAATGGTAAACATGCCTTATGCAAATGAGGCAATAGAGTTACTTAAAATCCCAAATATTAGTATTGGACTTCATTTTAATTTAACGGAAGGAAAACCAACGTCTTCTATTGATGAAGTATCTTCTTTAGTTGATAAAAAGGGTAATTTTCATTCTAAAAAAGAATTAGAGAGTAGAGCAAAGAAAAATTTAATTAAAAAAGAAGAAGTATTATTAGAGTTGAAAAACCAATATGCAAAACTTTATGATATTTTAGGAGACAATATAACACACTTTGATTCACACCAAGGACTTAATAGAATTCCAGTAGTTTTTAAAGCATTATTGGATTTTGGAAAAGAAACTCAAAAGCCAAAAGGAATTCGTTTTTATGTTAAGCACTATATACAAAATTCAGGAAAAGTAATTGTTCCTAGTTTATTTGATATCCAAAAATTTGGAATTAAACGTTTGCTAGTGGAGCAATACCTTAAAAATAATAAAAATCAAATTAATAAATATTTTAAGAGCCCTGAAGGGATGTTGGTTACAAGTTCTCATAATGCTATTGATGTTTTTAAAGCTTTGGTAAAAAATCCTTTGGCAAAATTTGAGAATGCAATTTTAGAGATACCTTGTCATCCATCTATTGATATAACTGAATTAGAAAACACAAAGTTAACAGATGAAAGAGTTATAGAATACCAATTTTTGAAATCAACAGCATTTCTTGAAGCAAAGAAAAGTTTAGATTTAGTAAGTTTCAATTCTGTAGTAGCATAATGGGAAATAAGATAAATTTAGTACATATTAATTCCTATTTTCTTACTAATAAGTTACATGAAGAGTTAGTTATGTCCTTAAGGGATATGAATGCTTCAATTCATCAAACTGTATATATTCCAATAAACAAAAAGGATAAAATAAATAGCGATTATTGTGAATCTAAAAATATTTTATATACAATTTCCAAAGCTTTTTCAAATCTTGAAAGATATTTCTGGCCATTAAAAATGTTATCCATTTATAAGGATTTTAATAAAAAAGTAAAAAATGATAAAATTACAATTACCCATGCACATTCGTTAATATCTAACGGCATTATTTCCTTTTTATTATTTAAAAAGAAAGCTATTCCTTATGTTGTTACAGTTAGAAATACAGATATAAATATATTCATGAAAAAATCTATTTTTTTTAGAAAAATAGGTTTCACAATATTAAATAGTGCTGAATCAATAATGGTTTTATCACCAGCTTATAAGAACATACAATTAAGAGAATGCTTAACAACATTTCAATTTGAGCAACTGAAAGATAAGATTAAAGTTATTCCTAACGGAGTGAATGATTTTTGGATTAAAAATAGATATTTGGATGCGACAAAGAATAGTGATTGTTTAGAAATTCTTTTCGTTGGTAAGCTTCGAGAAAATAAAAATTGTAGTGCTTTAATTAAAGCTTGTAAAATAGTAAAAGAAAAAGGTATTGACTTCCAACTTACAATTGTAGGTGAAGGTTATCTTAAAGATAAATTGCAAGATGAAGCAAAAGGTTTAAAAGTTAGATTTTTAGGTTATATTTCAGATAAGGAACAATTGTTAAAAATATATAGGAATTCGAATCTTTTAGTAGTGCCTTCATTTAAAGAATCTTTTGGATTAGTATATGTAGAAGCAATGACTCAAGGATTACCAGTAGTTTATACAAAAGGCCAAGGATTTGATGGGAATTATGAAGAAGGAGTAGTTGGTTTTTCAGTAATGCCTAAAGAACATGAGAAAATTGCAGAAGCTATTCAAAAAATAAAAGAAAATTATAATGAAATCTCGAAAAACGCTTATAATCATGCTTTAGATTTTTCGTGGACATACAATTCTAAAATGCTTAATGATATTTATACTAAAATAGAATAAATGAAAATTCTTTATATACACCAATACTTTAAAACTCCGAGAGAACCCGGAGCTACTCGTATTTATTTTATTGTTCAGCAACTTTTAAAGGAGGGGCATGAAGTTACAGTTATTACTCAAAATAAAAAAATAACAGCATCCGATAGAGAAGAAGTCTATATAGATGGTATTAATATAGTTTATTTGAAAAATGCTTATTCAAATGAAATGAGTATTCCTATGCGGATTAAATCTTTTTTTAATTTTATGTACAAATCTTCTTTTGAAGTTTTTAAACATAAAAATATTGATTTAGTTATTGCTACATCTACACCCTTATCAGTTGGACTTCCCGCCCTATTATTAAAAAAAATCAAAGATATTCCTTTTGTTTTTGAAGTTAGAGATTTGTGGCCAGAAGTGCCTATACAAATGGGGGGGCTTAAAAATCCTTTAGTAAAAAAAATAGCTATTTGGTTTGAAAAAACAATCTATAAAAATGCAAGCCATATAGTTGCTTTATCTCCAGGTATGTATGAGGGTGTTATTAAATATGTTTCATCTGATAAAGTATCAATGATTCCCAATATGGCTAAGAAAGAACATTTTTGGCCAAGAGAAAAAAGCAAAGATTGTATTAAAAAGTTGCAACTTAGAGAAAGTTCTTTTAAAGTAATTCATTTTGGTACAATGGGTATTGCAAATGGCCTTCAATATTTTATTGAAGCTGCAAAAATTGCTCATGATAAAGGAATAATGGATGTTGATTTTATTCTTTTAGGAGAAGGAAAAGCAGAAAAAACTTTAAAATTATTCGCTGAAAGTAATAAATTAACAAATGTGTTTTTTTACGAAAGATTAGCAATGAAAGAAACAAGTGAAGTAGTAAATGTTTGTGATATTTCGGTTGTCCCATTTCTAAATATTCCAATTTTAAGTACTAATTCACCAAATAAATTATTTGATTCTTTAGCTGCTGGTAAACCAATAATAGTAAATTCAAATGGTTGGACAAAAAAAATGGTAGAAGAAAATAGTTGTGGTGCTTTTGTAGACCCAGAAAATCCAAATGAATTATTTGAACTTATCATGGAATGGAAAAATCAACCTAATTTACTAAAGATTATGGGTGATAATAGTAGAAAATTAGCTGAAACTACTTATGATGAATCCATATTAACCAAAAGGTTTGCAAGTATTATAAATACTTTTAATAACAAGTAACAAGCAATGAAAAATATTCTATATTTAGGTTTTTTTATTTTGAAGACAGATTATAAAGATTTAATAAAATCAATCAATTGTACTTCAAAAAAAGGGTATAACAAACTATTTTTGTGTATAGGAATGGTAATAAACTCATTATGGTATGGTTCTTCATTTGTAGACTATTATAATTTCCAATTCTACAGAAAAAATAAAGAGCAGAAGAAAGAATATGCAACAATGGGTATTATGTATAAGTTTCACAATAAAATGAATCATAAAGATTTTATTGATGAGGTTGATAATAAAAAGACATTTTTCAAAACGTTTAATAAATTCTGTAATCCAGCTTTTTTATATACCCAAAAAGATATGGATATCATCACAACCGTTATTTTGGAACGAATTAATCAAAAAATTGTGATTAAAAATCCAGAAAGTTCGGGAGGAAAGGGTGTGCGAATTTTCCAAGTTCAAAAAAAAGAAAATAGTATAATGATTGGAGATGAAGAACTAATTACTTTTTTAAAAAACCATTTTGAGGAAAATGAATACTTTTATTTTGAAGATTTTATAGTACAGCATGAAAGTATCGCAAATATTTCTCCATCGGCGGTTAATACAATAAGAATGATAACCTTACTTAATGATGAAAATAGAGTAGATATTATTGGTTCGGTATTTCGTATTAGTGTAGATTGTCCTATAGATAATTATTCAGCAGGTAATTTAGCAGCAGAGATTGATAGTGAAACAGGAGTTGTAATTTCAGGAGGTATAAGAAAAAGATCTTCTTGTGATAGTTATCATGAAATACATCCTTCAACAAAACAACAAATTTTAGGTTTAAAAGTTCCATTTTGGAATGAAATAAAGCAATTGGTTACAGAAGCTGCACATATTGTGCCTCAAGTTAGAACAGTGGGATGGGATATTGCAATTACGCCTAGTGGTCCTATAATCATTGAAGGAAATAGTAAGTGGAATAAAGATACATGGCAAATTCCAGCTGGAAAAGGAAAACTTCATGTGATTAAAAAATATTTATAAAGAAGTAATTAAAAAAATGTATAAAAATATTTTTAAAAGAGTAATTGAATTTATATTAGCTTTGTTAGGGATAATAGTATTATCTCCAATATTAATAATTGCTTTTACAGCACTTTATTTTTCCAATAATGGTAAGCCTTTTTTTTACCAAGAACGCCCTGGAAGATTTGGTACTATTTTTAAAATAATTAAATTTAAAACTATGACAGATCAAACCGATAGTAATGGGAATCTACTTCCAGATAATCTAAGATTAACTAGAATTGGAAGATTGATACGAAAAACTTCAATTGATGAAATACCCCAATTGTTAAATGTTTTAAGAGGAGATATGTCCTTAGTAGGGCCTCGCCCCTTACGAGTGCATTATTTGCCTCTTTATTCTTATGAACAGAATAGAAGACATGAAGTAAGACCTGGCATTACAGGTTGGGCTCAAGTAAATGGGAGAAATACGTTAAGTTGGACTGAAAAATTTAAGCTTGATGTTTGGTATGTTGACAATATTAGTTTTTTATTAGATGTTAAGATTATAATTAATACTGTATTTAAAATTTTTAAAACAAATGAAGTAAATGCAACAGAGGACATTACTATGATTCCATTTGATGGTAAAAATTAATAATATGAAGAAAAGAGCGGTTATTTTTGGTGCGGGTACCTATGGTCAAGTATATTCAAAATACTTAGAAGAATATTACGAAATTCTCGGTTTTATTGATGATAATGATTTGTTGAAAGGGACTGATATTGGAGGATATTCTGTTCTAGGTAATATTAATTATTTATTTAATGCATTAACTAAAGATATAGCTGTTTTTGTTCCAATTGGTAATAACTCAGTTCGAGTTAATTTGCTTTCAAAGATAGAGTCAGAAGGATTTGAGATCCCATCTTTTATTCATGAATCCGTATTGCTGGATGCAACAGTTGAGTTAGGAAAAGCAATATATATATTACCTAGTTCTAATGTGATGCCATTTACAAAAATACAAGATTATTCAATGATAAGTATGGGTGTTAATATTGCTCATCATGTTACCATTGAAAAGGGATGTTTTTTTTCACAAGGAGTAAATATAGGTGCGTCAATTTACATAAAAGAATTTGCTTATTTTGGAATAGGTTCTACAGTGATGACAGGTGTTTCTTATATTGGTAAAAATACATTAATCGGAGCAGGAACTTTAATTATTAAAAATGTTCCAGATGAAGTAGTAATGATAGGAAATCCTGGAAAAATTTTAAGAACTAATATAAATCATTAAAATAACTTTTAAATAGTATGAATTTTGAAGTAGTTCTAGAATCTATTGAAGAATTAAATGAGGTTAATTTACCAACAATTAAAAGTGTTGAACTATGTGCAGGGCTTCAATTAGGTGGAATAACACCAAGTTATGCTACAACAGCCTATTTTTGTGAACATGCTGTTCCTGAAGTTCACGTTATGATAAGACCTAGAGCTGGGGGATTTAATTATAATGAATATGAACTTAAATTAATGGTAGAAGATATAAAATTTTTTGCTAAGCTTGGAGTTACAGGTGTGGTATTTGGACTATTAGATGAAAATTTTAAAATTGAAAAGGAGCATACAAAACGTCTTTATTTTGCTGCAAAAGAATTAGGTTTACAAACCACTTTTCATAGGGCGTTTGATTTCTCTACTGATCACGAATCTGATCTACATTTTTTAATCGAAGTAGGATTTGATCGTCTTTTGACTGCAGGAAGTCAAAAAGGAGTTGATTTTGGATTGGAGAAATTAAAAAGATGGAAACATTTGTATGGTGATGAAATTCAAATCATAGCAGGTGGTGGTGTTACTTATGATAATGCAATACAATTAAAAAAAAATGGATTAGAATTCATACATTTTAATATCAAAGATCCAATTTTGTTGTCTGATTCTGTTATGGGTTATGAATATAAGTTAAATTTAGAGAAGTTGCATAATTTAATTAGTATCTAGTATGAAATTTAATATTTTTAGTGAAATTTAATATCATAAAATGAATTTTTTACAAAATAATATAACATTGTACAATTTCTTTACATTTTCAATATTGCTATTGTTGCTATTAAAATTCAAATTTAATACAATAAAATTACATTGGATTTTGATTGTTTTTTTTTCTTTTTTTTTAGTATGTGCTACTTCCTATTTCCCTAAATATCTTATAAAAAAGTATGAAAACAAATATGCTATAACTGATGTTAGTTTGCTAGATAAAAACAAAACTTATTATTTACATGTTTTAGGTGCAGGTTATAGTCTTGATACAAGATTATCAGCAACAAAGCAATTATCTGATGTTACACTATCTCGATTAATTGAGGCAATTCGAATATCAAAGTTGTTACCAAATTATATAATTGTTAGTTCAGGATATTCTAGCTTAGGATTAGAGTCTCAAGCATCAGTTGTAAAAAGGGCTGCTGTTGAGTTAGGCATACCTAAACAAAATATCGAAATGTTAACCACTCCATCTAACACTTCAGAAGAAGTTTCTGCTTTTGTAAAACGATTTGGAACTAATAAAAATGTGATTGTAGTCTCCGATGCATTACACTTGTCTAGAGCTATAATGTTATATAAAAAAAATGGAATTGTTGCAATTTCAGCACCTACAAATTTTAAGGTCAAACAAGGAATTAATGATTATAATGGTGTAACATTGCCATCTATATCTTCAATAGATTTAATGAACGAATACCTAAGAGAACAACTCAAATATTGGAAAGATAGTTGGTAATATTAGGGAATTTGATTTTCGATTATGTAAATCTATATTTGTTTATTGTTTTTTGTTAAAATAGAATGCCAAATTTTCATGTTTTACGATTGGATTATATTAATTTTATTTACATTTTTTGTTTTAAATCTATTTAGTAAACTATTTAATTCAATTTCTATCTCCTTAAAAATTAGTGATTAAGACCATTATTGGTTTTCATTTGAATATTAGTTTTTTAAAGTTGTCTTTCTAAAATATTTATTAACAGTAAGTTAATATCTTTATGTAAGTATAAAAAATATTTTTTAGTAGTTTTGTCAAAAATATTGATAATCATACATGAAAACAAAACTTTACACAAAAGATTGGAACGCGCCAATTCAACCGGCAAGAACTAATAGTTTTTTCTCTTCAAGTTTTACATTGGAGATGGGGTTATGGAATGATTACTTAAATTTTAAAGGCATATTGTCAATTTTGATGGTTGCTTTTTTGTTTTTAAGTAGTCAGTTAACTTTTGGACAAACAACAATTTATTCAAGTAATTGTTCGAGTGCTTCAGCAAATTGGACGTATACAAATGGAACTACAACCAATTCTGTACAACAGTCAGGCTATTGGCTAATTGAAGCAAATGATGTTATCATTTCTGAGGCATTTAATGTGAGTAGTTTTAATCAGAATATTACATTAAGCTTTAAGGTTGCTACTTATGGTTCTGGGACAAACAATCCATGTAAGGTTGATTATTCAGAAGATAATGGAGTGACTTGGTCTAGTACTAGTTACTTATCAGCAACACCAACTTCATCATCATATATAGCTTCTGGTAATATTAATTTTCCAATTTCAAATTCTAGTCAATTTAAAATTAGATTCAGAAACAATGGGACTGGAAAAGGTGTAAGAGTTGATGATATTTTATTTACAGGACAAGGTGTGGCTTCAACTCCTGAAATAAATAGTGTTCTTGTGGCAAATGCAAACTACAATACAGCATTTAATTACACAATTACAGCAAGTCAGAATCCAACAAGCTATAATGCCACAGGATTACCAATAGGATTGTCAATAAACACCACAACGGGTGTTATTTCAGGTAGCCCAACTCAAACGGGTGTTTTTAACGCAACTATTTCTGCTACTAATTCTGCAGGAACAGGTTCTGCTACTTTGGTCATTACAGTGAATAAGGGAAATCAAACCATTTCATTTGCTAGTATTCCTTCAAAAACGTTTGGTGATAGCGACTTTACACTAAACGCAACTGCATCATCGAGTTTGCCTATCACTTACACAAGTTCAAATCCTAGTGTGGCAACAGTCACTGGGAATATGGTAACCGTTGTTGGGGTAGGGGCAACAAATATAGTTGCTTCACAAAGTGGAGATGATAATTATAACACAGCTACTGAAGTAATTCAAGAGTTAGTTGTAAACAAAGCGAATCAAACAATAACTTTTGGAACATTAATAGATAAACTAGATTCGGATGCGGATTTTCAATTAACCGCTTCTACATCCTCTGGTCTACTTGTAACCTATACGAGTTCAAACGAATCTGTAGTTCTTATTTCAGGAAATATAGCAAGTATTGTTGGCCCTGGAACGGTTACAATTACAGCTTCACAAGGGGGTAATGAAAATTATAATGCAGCCATAGCTATTACCCAAAATCAAGTGATTATAAATACAGCACTTGAAAGTCAAGAAATTACTTTCAATGCATTACCAGCAGTTACGTATGGGGATGATGCATTTGAATTAGAAGCTACAGTAGATTCAGGATTATCCATTTCTTATACTAGTAGTGATGAAACAATTGCATCAGTTACAGGTAATGTAGTTTCCATTCTTAAACCAGGAACTGTTACCATAACTGCCTCTCAAGTTGGCGGAAACGGATATAATCCTGCAGCAAGCGTGCAACAAGAATTAATAATCAACAAAAAAAGCTTAACGGTTTCTAATGTAATTGTTGAAGATAAAGTCTACAACGGTACAACAACTGCGGTGGTAACATCTTATGCCCTAAACGGAACAGTTGGAAATGATGCAATTGCTTTAAATACGTCAAATGCTGTTTTTGAAAATGCAAATGCAGGAACTAACAAATTAGTCGTTCCAAATTTCATTTTGAATGGAGTAGATGCTGGTAAATATGAATTAGTGCAACCCTCTAATGTTATAGGAACTATTTTAAAAGCAACTCAATCGATAACATTTAATACGTTATCAAGTTACACAACAGCAACACCTTCCTTTATTTTAAATGGTACGGCATCGTCTGGATTAATAGTGACGTATTCAAGTTCAAATACTGCGGTTGCTACAATAAGTGGAAATACCGTAACAATTGTAGGTGCTGGTACAGCTACAATTACTTCAATTCAGTCAGGTAATGATAATTACAACGCTGCTTCAGAAGTAACACAATCTTTGGTGGTTACTCGCGCAAATGAAACACTAGTTTCTTGGCAATTTGGTACGCCTGCTGCAGTAGGTGCCGAAACTACATACAATGCTACAACGAACGATAATAGATTAACAACCGCTGTACTTTCAAGAGGTTCAGGTGTTTCTCCTATTGGCTTAGCTAGAGCATTTGCCGCAAATAGTTGGTTAGCAACTGCAGGTTCAAATACTAAATCGGATGCAATTACTTCAAATGAATTTTTTGAATTTAGTTTTGCTCCCAAAGCGGGTCAAGCAGTTTCATTAAAAACATTAGATGCTACATTAAGAAGATCGGGAGCTACTGCTCCAAATGCTTATATATGGAGATACAGTCTTAATGGTGCTACTTTTAATGATATTGGTTCAGATGTTAACTTTTCAAGTACTGCAGATGGTCAAATTCAAACACAAATTGATTTAGCTTCAATAGCTGAATTACAAAATGTACCCGCAGGAACAAATGTGAAATTTAGAATCTATGCTTGGGGAGGTACTTCTCCAACGGCAACATTTTCGATAGGAAGATATGCGTCGGGTGCTACTACAAATAGTTTAGTAGTTTCAGGATATGTAGATCAATTACCTGCGCCCGTAATCTCAAGCTCATTGAATGCTTCAGGAACAGTAGGTCAGGCATTCAATTATACAACAACAGCATCCAACGTACCATCTAGTTATAGTGCAGAGAGTTTGCCATCAGGTTTGTCCATTAACACGACAACAGGTGTTATTACAGGAACGCCTTCAGTAGCTGGAACATTCAATGTAAGTTTGTCTGCTACTAATTTAAGTGGTACAGATACCAAAGTTCTTGTAATTTCAATTGCGAAAGCAGATCAAGTAATTACTTTTAATGAACTTTCGGCAAAAACATATGGTGACTTATCATTTAGTTTAAATGGAACCTCTTCCTCTGGTTTAGGTTTAACCTATTTAAGTTCGAATACGGATGTAGCAACAATTGTTGGGAATACAGTAACCTTAGTTGGTGCTGGTAGTACGATAATAACGGCAAGTCAAGAAGGGAATGATAATTTCAATCCAGCTTTAGCTTTAGCCAGAGAATTAGTCGTTAATAAAGCGGATCAAACCATTACTTTTGAACCTTTGACTAGTAGATTAGATACAGATGATAGTTTTATATTAACTGCAACAGCTTCCTCTGGTTTGCCTGTTTCTTTTACAAGTGAGAATGAATCTGTTGTTACAATATCTGGAAATATGGCTATAATTGTTGGAGCAGGAACTGCAGTTATCAATGCGATACAAGAAGGAAATGCGAATTACAATCCTGCCACATTAATTTCTAGAGAGCAATTAATTATCAATACACAACTGGCTAATCAAACTATTACGTTTGAACCACTAGTAGAAAGTACTTACGGTGATGCTCCATTTGGTTTAAATGCATTGGCAAGTTCAGGATTAGGAATTACTTATACAAGCTCAGATGAAACTATAGCTTCTATTAGTGGAAATATAGTAACTTTATTACAACCAGGTACTGTAATTATAACAGCTTCACAAGAGGGTAACGCTAGTTATAACCCAGCGCCAGTTGTTACTCAGTCTTTGGTTATTGGCAAAAAACAACTAACCGTAAGTGAGGTAGTAGTTGCTGATAAACCTTATGATGGCACAGCTAGTGCTCAAATTGTCAATTATCAATTAAATGGTATTGTAGGAATTGATGAAGTTGAATTAACTAATACAGCAGTATTTGAACAGACTAATGTAGGTCAAAATATAGCGGTAACGCCTAATTTTGAATTAGCAGGATTAAACGCAGATCGTTATACTTTAGTCCAGCCTACAGGTGTTTCAGGAAGTATTGTTAAAGCGGACCAAGTTATTACTTTTGGTGTATTACCTTCAAAAGTTTTTGGTGATGCGGCATTCACAATTTCAGCCACAGGCGGCGCTTCTGGACAACCAATTGTATTTACTAGTTCAGATGAATCTATTGCAACTGTTTCAGGAAATCAGGTAACAATTTTAGCTGGAGGAACTGTACAAATTACCGCAAGTCAATTAGGAAATGAAAATTATAACGATGCTGTTTCTGTTTCACAGGATTTAGTAATTGCTCCAAGAGTTCAATATATTAATGGTTTTTCGGCTTTAGGTACCAAGTATATTTCTGCATTACCTTTTGTATTAAATGCTACAGCAACTTCTACTTTAGATGTTAGTTATACAAGTTCCAATACTGATGTAGCGACAGTTGATGGTAATGTGATAACAATTGTTGGTGTAGGTCAAACAGAGATTACAGCCACTCAAGCAGGTAATGCTAATTATGAGCCTGTTACTCAAGTACGTTCGCTTAAGGTTATTCCTGATCCAATTGCGGCTTGGAATGTTTATGGTTTAAATCAAACCGCTACAGCAACTGCCACTACTTTTACTAATTTAGTAACAACTAATAATGGTAATTTATTGACAAGAGGTGCAGGAGCTGGAGCAAGTACTGGAGCTAACTCATTTAGAACTACTGGTTTCAAAAATGATGGAATTAGTGTAAATAATACCGATTATTTTCAATTCCAGTTACAGCCAGTTGAAGGTTATCAAATGAATTTAACAACAATTGATGCGTCTTTTATTGGAACTGCTTCTTTTTATGTTGCACCTGGAGTAACTTCTCAGTTTGCTTATAGTTTGAATGGTACCACGTTTACTTTAATAGGTAATCCAGTAACTAGTTCTGTTTTATCTATGGATACTGTTGATTTGACTCAAATAGCTGAATTGCAAAACATTCCAAACGGTACAACAGTAACTTTTAGATATTATGCAAGTGGACAAACCACAACAGGAGGTTGGGGATTCAGTTCGCCTGCACTTGATGCTGATGCTTTGGCAATAGGAGGTAGCTTGGTTGCTTTGCCATCAACACCTCAAATAACGGTAGTTCAAAATTGCGATGGAACTGTAACCCTTTCTACGGATGCTACTGGTTCTTTATTGTGGAGTACCAATGATACCTCTTCAAGTATTATTATTTCTACTGCTGGAACTTATACGGTTTCACAAACCATTGATGGTCTTACTAGTAACTTAGGAACTGTAGATGTTGTTCCGGTAGTTATCAGTTCTCCAATTGTTGATAATCAAACTTTTTGTAGTGTTGATACTCCTAGAGTTTCTGATATTGTTGTATTGGGTCAAAATATTAAAGTCTATAGTGACAGTGAGAAAACTATGTTATTAAGTAGTGAAACTCCATTAGAAAGTGCTACTTATTATGTTACTCAAACCATTGATACGTGCGAAAGTGAAGTTGTAGCTGTTCAAATAACAGTCAACCAGTCTTATACTTATTACGTAGATGCTGATGGTGATGGTTATGGTTCTGAAGCAACAGCCATGTTGTGTGAGTCTTCTGCTCCGGCGGGTTATTCAGTAAATAATACGGACTGTGATGATACCAATGCGGATGTATGGCAGTCAGCAAGTTTCTATATGGATGCGGATGCAGACGGATATGATAACGGTTCAGCTACAGTTTGTTATGGAGCAGAAACACCAGCAGGTTATGCAACCACAACTAATGGTTCAGATTGCAACGATAACAATGCGCAAATTTGGAGAAGCGCTACATTCTATGTAGATGCAGATTCAGATGGCTATGACAACGGTTCAGCAACAGTTTGTTACGGAGCAACTACACCAGTAGGTTATGCTACAACAACAAATGGTTTAGACTGTGATGATACCAATGCAGATGTATGGCATACAGGAGATTTCTATGTAGATGCAGATGCGGATACATATGGAACAGGTGAAGCAGTTTCATTATGTTATGGAGCAAACACTCCATCAGGTTATGCGACACGTGCAGGGGATTGTAACGATTCAAGTGCATCGGTTAATCCGGGAGCTACCGAGATTTG
>JACCDZ010634357.1_pt1 | contig 57123 bp, 48 predicted proteins | sample 7449551 | NCBI WGS metagenome assembly JACCDZ01 (sample SAMN15323452, study PRJNA562643) | freshwater metagenome | isolation source: river surface water | place: USA:Blue River Watershed | collected 2017-08-18 | reverse complement strand
GGCCGATTCGATATTTGGCATCACCAATAAATTTGCTGGTGCACCTGCAAGTGGTGAATCAGGCATTGCCCGTGCTAATATTTCGGGATTAACCGCTGCATCGGCTTGCATTTCACCATCAATAATTAATTGTGGATCACTGGCTTGAACTAATGCTAATGCTTCACGCATTTTAAGCGCACTAGCGGAGGTTTCATGAGAGCCAAAACTGCTATGTGAAACTAATGCCACCCGTGGTTCAATCCCAAAACGGCTAATTACTTGAGCGGACATGCGCGTAATTTCAGCAATTTCAGCCGCGCTAGGGTTATCATTAACATGAGTGTCACTAATACATAAAGTTCCATTTTGAGTAATGAGGGCATTCATGGCAGCCGCAATTTTATTGGGATTATCATAACCAATAATTTCGCGAATAGTTTCAAAGTGATTGTGGAATTTGCCAACTAATCCACAAACTAAGCCATCGGCATCGCCATTTAAAATTAACATTGCACCAATTAAAGTATGGCGGGTTAACATATGATCACGTGCAGTTTCCTCGCTAACACCTTTACGTTTCATCATGCGATAATATTCTTGCCACAGGGTTTTATAGCGATAATCATTTTCAATATTAACTAATTCAAAATCCACACCTTCTTCAATTTTTAAGCCGAGTTTTTCGATGCGTTTTTGAATTACAAATGGACGACCAATTAAAATTGGACGCGCTACACCAAGTTGGTTAATTTCAGATACCGCTAATAATGCACGTTCTTCTTCGCCTTCGCACAACACAATTCGTTTTGGCAAGGCTGCCGCCGCGTTCATAATTGGGCGCATAAACATGCTTGAACGATAAACATATTGGTTGAGTTGTTGTGCATAGGCGTTGAAATCTTTAATCGGGCGCGCTGCAACACCGCTCTCCATTGCAGCTTTAGCAATTGCAATTGCGATAGTGTGGATTAAACGTGGGTCAAGTGGCTTGGGAATTAGATAATCGCGTCCAAAGCGTAATTCTTCGCCACCGTAGGCATTGGTGACTTGTTCGTTCGGCTCAAGTGTCGCTAATTTAGCAATTGCATGCACCGCTGCAACTTTCATTTCTTCATTGATGGTAGTTGCGCCAACATCAAGTGCTCCACGGAAAATATATGGGAAACACAGCGCATTATTAACTTGATTTGGGTAATCACTGCGTCCTGTAGCCATAATTGCGTCAGGTCGAGCTTCGCGGACTAATTCTGGCATGATTTCAGGCGTTGGATTAGCCAGCGCAAAAACTAATGGGTCGCGTGCCATGCTCTTAATCATCTCTTGATTAGCGGTATTTGGACCCGATAAACCAAGGAAAATATCGGCTTGATCCATCGCTTCTTCAAGAGTATTATAGGCAGTGGTTTGACAATATTGTTGTTTTGAAAAGTCTAATTTGCCTTCACGGCGGTCTTGAATTACACCTTTGGAATCACAGACATAAATATTTTTTTTATCTGCGCCAAGGCTAACTAATAAATTTAAACAGGCAATTGCGGCAGCTCCAGCACCCGAGACTACGATTTTTACCGTCGTTAAATCTTTGCCAACGATTTTTAAACCATTCAAAATCCCAGCCGATACAACAATTGCCGTGCCATGCTGATCATCATGAAATACAGGGATCGTTAAGCGTTCTTTCAGACGACGTTCAATTTCAAAACATTCTGGGGCTTTTATATCTTCAAGATTAATTCCGCCAAAAGTCGGTTCTAATGCGACGACAACTTCGACAAATTTATCAACATCGGTTTCATTGACTTCAATATCAAAAACATCAATTCCCGCAAATTTTTTAAATAAAATTCCTTTACCTTCCATTACGGGTTTACCTGCCAAGGCACCAATGTTACCTAAACCAAGTACCGCCGTTCCATTACTGATTACCGCAACTAAGTTACCTTTGTTAGTATATTCATAGGCGGTTTGAGGATCACGTTCAATTTCTAAACAGGGTGCAGCGACACCTGGTGAATAAGCTAATGAAAGATCACGTTGAGTAGCAACGGGTTTAGTTGAGACTACTTGAGTCTTACCTGGGGTTGGGCTACGGTGGTAGGCGAGGGCATCTTTGATTAACTGTTCGTCGAGTTTAAATTTGTCGCTCATAATTAGTGGCTCCATAAGCAAATTATTATTAATGCTGCATTTTACTACGCTTATTGATTTGAACGAATAAAAACATTCTTGCACTGCACTATATTGTTACATTTGCAATTGGGGATAGCTATAGCGCTTAAATCTGTGTATTTAGCTATTGTCGTAACTTAAATCCAAGTATAATATTACCTTTAATGAGGTAATTATGCGTATTTTAGGGATAGATCCAGGCTTACGGAATACGGGGTTTGGGGTTATTGAGCGTGTCGATAAGAATACTGCGAATTATATTACTTCAGGTGTAATTCAAACTAATGCCGAGCAAAGTTTGGCGTTACGGATCAAAACCATACTTGGTGGAATTCAACAGATAATTCATGAATACCAACCGACTATTGTTAGCATTGAAAAAGTTTTTGTGAATGTAAACCCACAATCAACTTTACTCCTGGGGCAGGCACGTGGAGCGTGTATTTCAGCTTGTGTGTTACATGATTTAGAGGTGTTTGAATATACTGCTTTGCAAGTGAAGCAATCGGTGGTTGGCTATGGTCATGCCGAAAAAGAGCAATTGCAAAAAATGGTGGTTTATTTATTGAAGTTAACTGGTACCCCCCAAGCCGATGCTGCCGATGCCTTAGCCTGCGCATTAGCTCATTTGCATTATGAACGCTTAGGTAAAATTTTTCAGATGTCCTCGGTAAAAGCAGGGCGAATTCGTAGTTAATTTAATTGAGGAAATCAAAGCGTGAAATTTTCAGAATTAAAAAATGAACTCAGGTTGCAATTTTTATTGCTGGCGGTGCTGGTCGGGTTAGCAAGTGCGTTATTTACCTATGCGGTAAATTTTGCTGAGTGGATATTTCATCGACTTTTTGCTTTTAATCCAATTGCGATGTATTTTTATACCCCACTAGTTTTTGTGGCAACGGTTTTTTTACTCAAGAAGTATTTTCCTTATTCTGATGGGAGCGGTTTACCGCAGGGCTATGCGGTGGATGTGTTTGATGAAGAGCGTTTACGTAAAACCTATTCAATTCGCGCGGCGGTTGGTAAGGTAATTTTGACATTTATGAGTATTTCAGCTGGAGCGTCACTGGGTAAAGAGGGACCTACCATTCAAATTTGCTCGTCATTATTTGCGCAATTACGCGATATTAGCGATGGTAAACGGCGTTTATTAATTAAATTGGGTGCTGGAGTTGGGGTTGCGGCGGCGTTTAATACACCAATTGGCGGAATGATTTTTGCCGTGGAAGAATATGTTAAGAAAATTAGTCCGCATATTGCGACATTATTAGTTGGTGCAACCCTACTCGCCGTTTTTTCATCGAATATGATTTTAGGGCATCAACCTTATTTGGGCGTGGTTAATCCACAAAATTTAGTTCATACTTGGCATATAACTGGGATTGCTTTATTGATCGGCGCTATTTGTGGGCTTGGTGGCGCATTATTTACCCAGTTAATGGTGTTTATGTCGGTAAATAAAACTTGGGTGGTTAATCGCTGGCGCAAACAACATTATTTACTGAACGCTTTAATCTTTGGTTTAGTTGTGGCCTTAATTGGGAATTTAACCCATGGTTTATCTTTTGGTAATGGCTCGAGTTCAACCATGCACTTTTTGGATAGTGGTGAAAATGCGCCGTGGTATTATGCCAGTGGCAAATTTTTTGGTGCAATAGCTTCGGTATCGGCTGGAGTTCCTGGTGGTTATTTTTCAACCGCTTTATCCATCGGCGCTGGGGTTGGTGATTTAATTCATCACATAATTCCATCGGTTCCATTAGCGCAGTTTTATTTATTGGGTATGGCGGGATTTTTAGCCGCAATTACTCAATCACCGATTACCGCGGTTGCGATGGTAGTTGAAATGAGTGATTCGAGTCAATTTAGCTTACCGATTTTATTGTCGTGTTTTGTGGCAAGTTTAATTGCCGAGCAGTTTGGTGATAGTGTTTATCATCAGCAGGTGTTAAATTATATTGATCCAAAGCGTTATAAAGAAACTTTGTAAATTTGGCGGAAAATTATTTGGTGTAAGGAAAATTAATGAGTTTATATGAGAATTTGAAACTAGTCAAAAGCGAAGAAGATGTAAAAGATATCTACATTAAAGCGCTGGGTTTGAAAGGTTACACCAAAGGCTTAATTGATATTCGTACCGATGAAATTTGGTTTGAAGCTAAAGACACTGGCAAATACTCCAGTTATGCAATGTTTACTCAATTGCTTCATTATGTGCAAGATGGCTTAAATAAAGGTGAGCAATTACCTCCGTTTTTAGCGGTAATTGATACCGAAAAAGCCGCCTTGATGAAAACTTCAGATGTTTTACCTTTTTTGAAAAAGAAAACGGTAAAATGGGGTAAATCTGCTAGTCAATATACACCAGAAGCCTTAGCTGAAATCTCAGCCTATATCGGAACTTATTTTGTTGCATTTAAAATCTCGACACATGAAGATGAATTTATCAGCACGGTTAAAAATGCGATTAAATCAGGGGATATTATTCGTACGCCAATTACGCCAGATAATTTAAAACAGGTTTTTGATAAATGGGTCGTGATGATCGGGCGTGAAATTATTGGGGTTAAAGAAGAAGATTACGCTTTGCTATTTTTTGCCGATATTATGCACGATGGCACGGTTTCAACGCATGACAATTTACCCGCCGAATTACTTCATAAAAATGGCGCACCAGTTTTTAGTTTGGGCGGTCAAAATTTTGAATTGGGTAATAAAGATGGCTATCGGAAATTTTGGGCAATTTATCATAAACCTCCTAAAGCCGAATATCGTGATTATTTACTTGAACGGCGCGATAGTTTAATTCCGCTTGATGAGCGCAGTTTTAAGGGCGCATATTACACGCCATTAGCGGTAGTGGATAAAGCTTATAATAAGTTGACAGAGACATTGGGCAAGAATTGGCAAAAAGATTATATCGTGTGGGATATGTGTTGTGGCGTGGGTAATTTGGAAGTCAAACATAGCAATCCGCGTAATATTTACATGTCAACTCTTGACCAAGCAGATATTGATGTGATGCGCGCTACCAAAACTTGCGTTGCAGCCCAGCGTTTTCAATATGACTATCTCAATGATGATATTGGCGATGATGGTAAAATTGATTATAGTTTAACTAATAAAGTACCTGATGGCTTGCGTAAAGCAATTGCCGAGGGTAAGAAAATATTGGTGTTGATTAATCCGCCGTATGCCGAGGCAACCAGTTCAGATAATGTTAATTCTGGGGGAAAAGCACAAGCAAGTAAAACAGGTGTTGCGAAAACCAAGTTTGCTGCTACTGCAATGAAAGAATATGGAAAAGCGAGTAATGAACTTTTTACTCAATTTGTAGCACGAGTAGCAATAGAAATACCAACCGCTACATTAGCAATGTTTAGTACTTTAAAATATGTTAATGCACAAACGATGGATGTTTTTCGCTCTGTTTGGAATGCTGTTTACTTAGGTGGATTTGTGGTGCACAGTAAGTCATTTGATGGGTTAAAAGGTGACTTTCCAATTGGTTTTCTAGTCTGGAAAACCGAACAATTATCTAAAATTACACGAGTCATTGGTGAAATAAAAACTGAAGTATTAGATAAAAATGTTCATGCTATCGGTGAAAAGTGCTTTTATAATCTGCCAAGTGAAAGACTACTAACTAATTGGATTGAGCGTCCAAAAGCAAATAAAACTAGTGTTATTCCACTGAAAAATGCAATAACGCCTGCGACAACATCGAAAGATTTAAGAGGTACAAAATGGTCTGAGAATGCTATCGCATATTTATGGAGTAATAGCAACGATATACAGCAATCTCTCAGAACTGCATTATTTTCCTCAGGATTTAGTGGTGGGCATGGGCTATTTATTAATTCAGAGAATTTATGGCAAGCCGCAGTTGTCTTTTCGGTGCGTAGATTAGTTAAACCAACCTGGTTAAATGATCGTGATCAATTTCTACAACCAACCATTGAGTTGTTTGATGAATTCAAAAATGACTGTTTGATTTGGATGTTGTTTAGTGGAAGTAATTTAACAGCTAGTGCAAACGATCTTGAGTGGAATAATCAGAAATGGTCAATTGTCAACCATTTTATCCCGTTTACGGAAACTGAAGTTGGCGCACCCGAGCGCTTTGAGTCTGATTTTATGGTGCAGTATTTAGCCGATAAACAATTATCCGTTGAATCCTGTGCGGTACTTGATGCTGGACGTGAATTATGGCAAGCTTATTTTGCCTATACCGATGAACGTAGCGTGCGTGAAGAATTTAAGCTTAATCGTGCCGATGTTGGTTGGTATCAAATTCGCAATGCGCTAAAAAAACGTAACGAAACTGGTGATGCGTTGCCAGTTGATTTTACTAAATTTAGTGATGCTTATGAGGTTCTTTCAACTAAACTCAGACCGTTGGTTTATGAGTATGGTTTTTTAAAACTATAGTATTTATTTAATTTATTGTTTGTATTTTTTGATAAATAAAGGAGAAGAAGGTGAGTGATATTAATCAAGAGTATTCCGCAATGGCCAAGACATTACATTGGCTAACGGCGATTATGATACTCGGGCAATATTTAATTGGGATTACTTTAGATTACACCGAGTGGAAGTCATTGCATTTTCAGGTTGGCTATATCATTGTGATTTTGGTGCTTTGGCGGATAATTTGGCGTGTAACCCATGTTTATCCCGAACTAGATCCACAGATTAAAGGGCACGGTCGTGTGTTAGCTCATGCTGGTCATCATACTTTATATTTATTGATGGTGTTAGTTTTAATCTCGGGGTTTTTGAGATTAATAACCAAAGGTGAAGCGCTGAATATTCTTGGTTTTAATGTAGCGCCATTAATGGATGCAATGTCCAAAGATGAGCGCACGCCATATAAATTGGCGCATGAATACTTAGCCCATCTTTTTATTTTGTTGATTGCATTGCATGTTTTAGCCGCTTTTGCCCACCAATTCTTAAGTAAAATTCCATGTTTAAGTCGGATGTTACCTAAATCACTAGCTAAATATATTGAAGAGAAACATGACTAAAAAGAAATCTAGTTTATTGCGCTCGCTGGCAAATGTTAGTGGCATGACTTTAATTTCACGGGTGTTTGGTTTTGCGCGTGATACTTTGATGGCAGTTTATTTTGGGGCTGGTGCTGCCACTGATGCGTTTAATGTGGCGTATAAATTGCCTAATTTACTGCGTCGGGTCTTCGCCGAGGGAGCTTTCTCGCAAGCGTTTGTACCGGTGCTTGCCGAATATAAAAAAACCAAAAGTCATCAGGAAACCAAAGATTTTGTGGCGGCAATTTTAGGGCTGATGGCACTGGTTTTAATCATTATTACCATCTTGGGCATGATTTTTGCCTCAGGCGTAATTTGGCTAACTGCGGGTGGCTTTACTCATGATCCGGTTAAGTTTGCTTTAACGGTGGAAATGTTACGGATAACGTTCCCGTATATTTTGTTTATCTCGTTGGCTTCTTTGATCGGTGGGGTGCTAAATACGTGGGGTTTATTTTCAATTCCATCTTTTACACCGACGATCCTAAATTTTAGCTTTATTATTTTTATCGTACTGTTTAGTCATGTGTTTAATCCGAGCGTCTTGACTTTAGCCTATGCGACGTTTTTTGGCGGCTTGTTTCAATTACTCTTTCAATTGCCATTTTTGAAAAAAATTGATATGTTGGTGCGCCCTAAATTAGATTGGCATAATCCTGCGGTGTGGCGGGTGATTCGTTTGATGGGACCTGCGATTTTTGCCGTGTCAATTGCGCAAATTAGCATGGTAATTAACACCATTTACGCCTCATTTTTACCGAGCGGTAGTATTTCATGGATGTATTATGCCGATCGCTTAATGGAGTTTCCTACAGGTGTGTTGGGTGTGGCGCTTGGCACGATACTTTTGCCGAGCTTATCCAAACACGCTGGACATGCCAGTCGAGAAGATTTTTCCAAGATTTTAGATTGGGGGATTCGCTTGTGCTTATTATTAGCCTTGCCTGCCACAGTTGGACTTGGCTTATTGGCGAAACAATTAACCATGACCTTGTTTATGCATGGTAAATTTACCTTGCATGATGCCACGATGACTAGCTATGCATTAATTGCTTATTCAATTGGTCTAATGGGTTTGATTTTGGTGAAAGTACTTGCCCCTGGTTTTTATGCCAACCAAGATATCAAAACGCCAGTTAAAATTGCGATTTTTGTGTTGTGTTGTACGCAGGTAATGAATTTTGCCTTTATTGGTCCCTTAAAGCATGCGGGTTTGTCACTCTCCATTGGGTTAAGTGCGTGTTTAAATGCGGCGTGTTTATGTTATATGTTAATTAAAAAAGGTCTCTATCAACCGCAAGGTGGTTGGGGAGATTTCCTTGGGCGGATGGCAGGCGCGGTAGTTATCATGGCATTGAGTATTGAGCTAGCGCTATACGCGCTACCGTTAGATTTTGCAGGAAATTCTTTAATGCGCGTGGTATCGCTATTGGTGATAATTGTGATCGCAGCATTGGCTTATTTCGGGGCATTGTTCTTGCTTGGCTTTAGGTTACGTGATTTTAGCCATAAGGGTAATATTTAATTTGCAAACCTAGGTTAGCTATGATATAATCCGTCCCATATTCTTTACAGAAAGGTAATAGTAATGAAACAAAACATTCATCCTTCATATAAAGAAGTCTCAGTTACGTGTAGTTGTGGTAACTCATTTGTTACTAAATCAACTTTAGCTAAAGACACATTGCATATTGAGGTTTGCTCAGTATGTCACCCGTTCTATTCTGGTAAACAACGTTTAGTAGATAGCGCTGGTCGTGTGGATAAATTCCGTCAAAAATACGGTATGTTTAGCCAAAGAACTGCTAAGTAATTTTCGATACTTTGCTTATGTTAAAATGGGTAGCTTTAGGGCTACCTATTTTAATTTCTAGCTAGAGGACTAATCTGTCATGCTAACTTATTCTCCCAACAAAAAGCCGCGCCGTAAAGATCGCCCATGGTTGCTATTTCTGATGGCGCTAATCTGGATTGCAGGTGTAACTTTTTTTCATGCTCCATGGGAACCCTATGAACCCTATGTGGTGGCGATTGTTAAAAGTATTATTAACACTAATTCGTGGCTAGTGCCATATCTTACTCCAAGTGCACCCTATCTTGAGCTGCAGCCATTTTATTTCTGGTTGTTCGCCTTAATTATTAAAGTTTTTCACTTTAGCGATATTGCCAATGCGGTGCGTTTGATTAATGCGCTGATTATTTTCGGTGTAATTGCACTAATGGGGCAAATTGGCTCTGGTTTAAGCGCATTTCGCAATGGGCGCAGCGTGATTATGATTTTAATTAGCTGCGTGGGTTTTATTAATAACGCCTATCAATTATCACCGAATATTGTGGTTTTATTTGGTTTTAGCTTGTATTTTTATGCTTTACAAAAATCTGCGCATATGCCGGGTATTTCTGCGTGGTTGCTCTCAATTGGTTTAATTTTTATCTCGTTGAACTTTACGGCTCAATTTATTGTAATTGCCTTATTAATTTTATTTATTTTGCCGTTACTTGGTAAAGAGTGGCGCACGCCAGAATATTTGATTTGTGCTAGTGGTGGTTTAGCACTGTTTACTTTGTTATTTGGTTCGTATGTCTGGCAGCTCAATAGTGTTGATCATGCTTTTTACCTTGAATGGGAGGGGAAATACCTCAGCTTTATTAGTTTTAACTTAGCAGATTATGGGCAAAGCGCATTGTTTTTGGTTGAGACTTTGGCGTGGTACTTGATTCCTGCTTGGGTTTTGGTAGTTTGGACGCTTTATAAGCGTCGCTCACGGATTTTCCAAGATAAAATATTAACGCTGAGTTTACTTAGCTCTGGATTATTGTTATTGTTTGCAGTTCTAAGTGGTCAGCATGATGAATCAGTAATTTTTCCAATTATTATTCCATTTGTTTTATTGGCATCAGTAGAAATTGATTCGATTAAAATTACGATTGTGTCATTATTAAATTGGTTTTGTATTTTCACATTCGGTTTAGCTGGTGCTTTTATTGCCACGTTGTATATTGCCTTGAATTTTGGACGTCCACATGAGCTATTTATTAAAGCCAAATATTATGCGCCAAATTATGCATTTCAATTTAATGTGTGGCAATTAGCCTTAGCCGTTTTAATTACGTTTATTTGGCTGTTTATGATTACACGCAAACATATTCGTGGTCGCGAAATGGTTACTAATTGGGCAAGTGGGACGACGTTTGTGTTGGTGATGTTTATTTCTTTGTGTTTGCCGTGGTTTAATGCCGTGTTGAGCTTTCAGGATGTAGTTGGTAGTAGTTTGCCGCATTTAAAAAATACTGGCAGTAATTGCATTGCGACCAATCAAGCCAATCGAGTGCAAAATGCCTTGTGGTATTATTATGCGGATGTGAGCCTTGATCCTGAGGTTAATTTTGCTCAAGGTAGTTGCAACCAAGCTTTAATCTCAATTGGTGCACATGAGAAGGTTAACGTACCTGGTTGGAAAGAAGTTTGGAGTAATAAACGTCCAGTGGATTTTAGACGCTATGTTTTGCTTGAGCGCGAGTGATCTTGATTAATAACACTGAAAGTAGGTAGCCAATATCATGCTGCCGACTAAAAAGGTTCACTAGTTATATGTAGTGTTTTTTTAAATAACTTTGGTTAGGGGTGCGGCTATTGCTCTAAATTAGGTCAAATTTAGAGACGTGTATATTATTTTATCATATTAAATGGTTAATGTACTTTAGCGTATTATGATAAGATTATTGGGAATTTTTATAACGTAATTTAAAGGGAACTTAATGCAAAACAATTTTAAAAATCAATATCAAACTCCACAAATTATTGAACTTGACGTCACTCAGCTTACGCAGAGTGGGCTTGACCAATATTCTGAGTCAAATGGTGGAGGCTTGCTTCTGTCTTCATGATCTTGTATTAGACTTCCTGCATAACCATTGCTAAAGTTTTGAATAAGAGATAATATTGTTCTTATTAAATTTAGTTGTGCCATTGCCAATAATGGTAGGATTTACTGCTGGGGTATAGGCACAAATGGACGGATTGGTAATGGCGTAAACAATAATGTCAACGTACCAACCTTGGTTCAATAATAATTTGACAAAGCACTAAATATTCATCGAATATTTGGTGCTAATTTGATTTTAAGTACTATATTAGGATTTTAAAAATGTGTTATAAAAACCTAGAAGAACTATCTAAAGAAGATATTGGCCTTAATGAGAGAATCAGCTATCAAGTGCCACGATTAGAGGAACTTGATGTTTCAGAGTCTGTGTTAAGTGGTGATACACAACAGATTTTAGAAAGTCAAGGGGGCATTTATGATAGTTAATAATAAGATAATTAGCCGTATTTTATTGCTAGTTGGATTACTTGGAGCTTTGGCTGGCTGTGGTTTAGGTGCGAGTAATCAAAATATTGCAAATAATGCCACGAATGATTTAACGTTACAAAGTTATATTAATAGCTTAAGTTATAAACCATTATCAACTACCGCCAAGCTTCAGTTAGATTCAAAAAATACATTGGTCACAGGAAAGCTTGGCAATCAACAAATTTTTACTGCATTAGCACCAGTTACATTAGCCAGTATTGAGATGAATTACTACACTGATGATCATTGTGAAAGTCTATCAAGTGTAACGACAATTGGTGGAAGTGCGACCGCCATACCTGCAGGAACTTATTCAACCAATGATCAATCTAATTATAATCTATGTAATGCTTATGCAGGTGGATGTACGACGCAATTGAGTGCTGCTCAAAGTGCCACATTTAAGTCAATCCAATATAAATATAATTATACCAACGGAGCTTCAAGTGCTTCAGTGTGTATGTATAATTCTGATAAAGGCTACGAGGCGTTAGCGAATTACGCCACCCCAGCTACGCCAACTGCATGCGCTTCGGGGAGTTCCTGTGGTTACTCCGAATCCTATGGTGCACAGATCTTGGGCATTCCTGCGATATCGACTAATTCTGACCATGATTCTGGCACTGGCTATAGTTGTCGTGTAACAGGTAGCTTGAGTAATAATATTACTTGTTGGGGTACAGGTAGTGGAGGTCAAATGGGCAATGGTCAAGGAGTTGACTCTCTTCCATCACAAGTAGTTATGCCTGATGGTATGACTAGCTTTAGTCAGGTATCAACAAATACTACTCTGAGTTGTGGCATTGCGAATACGGGTAATCTTTATTGTTGGGGAGCTGGTGATAGTGGGCAGATTGGTAATGGTACAAATGACAGCGTTAATGTACCAACTCAGGTAATTATGCCCAATGGTATAACTAGTTTTAATATGGTGTCGGCTAATACAAACTTCAGTTGTGCAATTGCCAATCGCGGCAATATTTATTGTTGGGGTGGTGCTGGTGCTGGGCAGATTGGTAATGGTGCTAATGCAGGTGTAAATATACCGACTTCCGTGATAATGCCAAATGGTGTTGAGAGCTTTACGAAAGTATCCACGAATACTCAATTTAGTTGCGCGATTGCAAATAATGGCAAGGTTTATTGTTGGGGCACGGGTAATCACTCTCAAATAGGCAATGGTGCTAACACTAATGTTAATACGCCAACTTCTGTGGTAATGCCAAGCGGAGTTGAGAGTTTTACGGCAATATCTACTAGTGGGGATTTTAGCTGTGGGATTGCTAATACGGGGAGTCTTTATTGCTGGGGCTACGGACCTCAAGGGCAGCTTGGCACAGGGAATGTTCCGTCTGCAAATGTACCAACTTCTGTAACAATACCAAATGGTGTTGCAAGCTTTACTGTGATATCTACTAATGCTAACTTTAGTTGTGCAATAGCTAATACTGGAACTCTCTATTGCTGGGGTAAAGGCACAAGTGGACAAATTGGTAATGGTTCCAATAGCAATGTTAATGTTCCGACCGCGGTAACCATGCCAAACGGGGTTACTAGTTTTACGGCGGTGTCAACCAATATTAACTTTAGTTGTGCGCTAGCCAATACTGGCAAAGTTTACTGTTGGGGATTAGGCACAGGTGGACAAATCGGGAATGGTGCTGATAGTAATGTTAATGTGCCAACCGCGGTAACCATGCCAAATAGTGTTACAAGTTTTACAGCAGTATCGACCAATAGTAATTTCAGTTGTGCACTAGCCAATACCAATAATATCTATTGTTGGGGAAATGGCGGTGCTGGTCAAATTGGTAATGGTATTACAAAGAGTGTAAATATTCCAACTGCAATTACGGTACCTCGTAGTGTCTCGAGTTTTAATCTACTCGCAACTAATTCTAATTTTAGCTGTGCTGGAGCTAATAATGGTAAGCTTTACTGCTGGGGAAATGGCTCTTATCTAGGGCGTGGAGCACAAATTTATAATACTCCGACTAATCTGGTATTTCCTCCTGGAGTGAATAGCTTTAACCAAGTTGTGACTAATGGTAATTTTAGTTGTGCACTTGCAAATAACGGTCAGATTTATTGTTGGGGACTTATCTCAGATTCAGATACCGGTTTTGTTGGTAGTATTGGTAATAGCACAGACAGTAGTGCCAATCTACCAACTCAGGTAACAGTGCCAAATGGAGTTACTAGTTTTAGTCAACTATCAACTAATAGCAACTTTAGCTGTGCACTTGCCAGTAATGGCAATGCCTATTGCTGGGGTTATGGTGGTAATGGTCAGATTGGTAATGGTGATAACGCAAATGTAAATATGCCAACTCCGGTAACACGTCCTATTGGCGTAACCAGTTTTAGTATATTGTCCACCAATGCTAACTTTGCTTGTGCAATTGCCAATACGGGCATAGTTTATTGTTGGGGTGATGGTAGTCTTAATGGTCAGATCGGTAATGGTGCAAATGCTATTGTCAATGTACCAACAGCCGTGGAAATGCCAGATGGCGTCACAAGTTTTACTAGCATATCTACCAATAGTAATTTTAGTTGTGCACTAGCAAATACGGGTGCTGCATATTGTTGGGGAAGTGGTGGTAGTGGTCAAATTGGTAATGGAGATAATTTAGATGTCAATGTACCAACTGCAGTGACGATGCCAATTGGTGTAACTGGTTTTATTTCTATTTCAACCAATGGATCATCTAGTTGTGCGCTTGCCAATACGGGTAAGATTTATTGCTGGGGAGAAGGTGGTTCTGGTCAGGTTGGTAATGGCGATGTTATAAGTGTCAATGTGCCAACACCAGTAACGATACCCAATGGCGTCAATAGTTTTAGGTCAGTTTCAACTAATGGCTACTTTAGTTGTGCGCTGGCAAATAACGGTAGTGTTTACTGCTGGGGCTATGGCAGTGATGGGCAGATTGGCAATGGTGATAACTTAGATGCCAATGTACCAACTGCGGTCACCATGCCAAGTGGTGTTACTAGCTTTGGCTATATTTCAACGAATACTAGCTTTAGTTGCGCAATAGCAGCTAGCGGAGATAACGCAGGCAGCACCTACTGCTGGGGCATTGGAGCTAGTGGTCAGATTGGTAATGGAGCAAATAATAATGTCAATGTACCAACTTTAGCTCAATAAGTGTACAGTTATTATACTTATCGCTAGTATAATGCTATCTATACTTATTGTCTTTGAATCTTGGACTTTGTCGGATTTCAAAAAAGACTCCTTATGTAGTTCTACTGCGCCGTATTTTTTATCAATCCTTAGCGCCCAAGAATCAAATACTTCGAGTATACTAAAATGGTTTACTACGTTTAATAGTAAACCATTCCCTTTATGAGATTTAAATTATGCGTAATCTAGTTAATGCTTCAAATTGGTTAGCCCTTAATGCGAATGATAAGACTTATTATTCACCGAATGCGGAGGTGATTGAGCAAGTCAAAAAAAATCCGAACGATCAATTTTGGCTTTCGTTATATACTGAATTTGCCTGTGTTATTGTTGATAATCTCTCGGGGGAAATTCAATTAATTCGCGATCATTTTGGTTGTGAGCCATTATTTTATTATTTAACGCACAAGCAGTTGTATTTTGCTAGTTCTCTAGCAGAATTAATTCCTGTGCTGAAGCAAGATAATGTTCCTCTTTGCGTGAATGAAGAAGAATTAAAATATATGCTGTGGATTGGTAAAATGTTAAGTCAACCAACTGCAGTACATGAAGATACGCTCTATAGTGGCATTAAGCGCGTAAAACCAAATCATGTGGTAACTATTTCAAATGAAATTATCACACAGCAGCAATATTGGGACTTAGTGAACCATTGTCATGAAACAATTTATTATAAAAATGAAAATGATTATTTGGAGCATTTTAGTGAGTTATTCCATGAAGGAATTAAATTACAAATTGGCGCTGAAACAGAAATCGCCGCTGAATGTAGTGGTGGGTTGGACTCATCGAGTATTATTCTGGCGGCACAGCGCTTACATAAGCCTTTAACACTTTATACCCATTTAGATCAGGAGTATGATCCTAAATCTGGGCGCTTGCGTGAAAGTTATTTTGTTGAACAATTGGTTCATAAATACTCATTTAAGCACAGTAATGTTAATGCAGATAATTTTAATTTGCCTGAAGCATTTGAGATGGTTACCAATGTATTAGCTGGGCAATTGCAGAGTATTTTCCCGCTTGGGGCTAATATCATTCACACACAAGTAGCCGCTGGTAATTCCAAAATTTTACTCTCGGGTTTTGGTGGTGATGAATGTGTTTCTGGGCATGCTTATTTACCACGCGCGATACCTCAATGGTTAAAACAGGGTGAGTACCAAAAAGCTTGGCACGAATATCATCAACATTATGCCGTAAATAATCTTCCTAAGCCATCCATTTTGGCTCAGGTTAAATTTTGGTTGCGCACCCAGCTGCCTGATTTGGGCGAAAAACTGGCATTGCAGCGCTATCTTCAAAGAAAGCACAATTTTGCTAAACAAGGTTTTACATTACCTGATTATGCAGCCCAAGCTAGTTCTGTAGCTGAATTTGAAATTCGGCAATTAATCGGAATTGATAATAATCATCCGAGTTATCGGATTGAGGACAGCTCTTTGATTGCGCGCCATTATGGATTTAAGTATAAATATCCATTGTTATATCCAAAATTAGTTGAGTTTTGTAATCGTTTACCGTTACATATGAAGCGTGAGAACGGTTTGGCTCGAATTATGATTCGTCGCTATTTAGCAGCCTCGGGGATGCCTGAGTTTGGTTTGAAGCCAATTACTAAATTTGATGGTAGTATTATGGGCTCAAGTGTTAGTAAAATGAAAGCAACTTATCAGAATGATTTTAAAAATCAGCTTAGTCTAACTATGCCTTATGCAGAAATTCAGGCGCACATATTAAATTTAGAGCCACACTTGAATGATAATTTGAAGTTGTATCATGATTTGGCGCTACTAAGTCTAAATCAGTATTTAGCTAAATGATATAATTAGGCTCTAGTTATATGCAGTTAAGTTGATTTAATATAGACAATTTGAGGTTAACTAGCTGAAATGGTTGCTGTTTTGTTGTTTGGTCTTGGCGGTTTTGTTCTGATTTTAATCTCTCATAAGGTTTACATTAATTGCACAATGGAATAATTGCTGATTTGGATAAAGTTAGCGCCTTTGGTGAAAATATTGATTTAGTTATCGGAGCAATTACTCCGCCTGATATAACTAAAACTTATTGGTGTGATGCTAGTCAGTTTTATATCGAAATACCCGAGGTTGCGCGATATCATGTTTTGTTAGCTGAAAATAGGTTATTGATTGAGCCACACCCAAATTTAACTGATTTATACTCAATTAATACCTGGTTATATGGTACTGTATTTGCTTATATTTTGCAAGCACGAGGTTATTTAGTGTTGCATGGTTCAGCGGTGCTGGTGGAGAATAAAGCGGTTATTTTTAGCGGTGATTCTGGTGCAGGTAAATCAACGACTGCGGCAGCTATGGTTGCGCGTGGGTACCCTTTAATCACTGATGATGTTGTGGCGTTACGTTATAATGCTGCTGGTGAGCTAGTTATGGCTCCAGGTCCGCAACGAGTAAAACTGTGGGATGATGCGTTAGTTAAATTTGGGCGTTCTGCAGTTGGTTTAAAGCAAATTACGAATAAAGATAATAAATATGAGTTGCCGATTGAACATTACCAAACTGAAGAAGTTGTGGTTGCACAATTTTTTGAACTCAATCACAGTGTAGATTGTCAAGCAATTCAACTTATTCAACAAAGTGGACATAATAAACTTTCGACGTTGATAAAAAATACCTATCGTTATGGAATGTTGCGGACGATGGGGAAATTATCTCAACATTTTAAACAAGTTTCTCAATTAGCCGCTTCAATTCAGGTTTATCAAATAATCCGTCCACAAAATCAGTATTTATTAGATGAGTTGTTGCAAGAAATTAGGCGTAAATTATAATTTTTTAAAGGTAGTTCGAATGAGTTTTAGTTTAGAATCGATTGTACAAAGAGTTAATCACGATGTAGCAGAAACTGAGCTCGAGGGTAATATTGTTTTAATGCATATAGAACAAGGTAAATATTATAATTTGAATGCGACGAGTTCAGATTTATGGCGTTGGCTTGAGGAACGGTCGTTAATTGCAGATTTAGTTACCAAATTATGTACTAAATATAATTGTAGTAATGAGCAAGCAACCCAAGATATATTGGTATTCCTACAACAATTAGGGACGCTTAAATTACTTAATGTCCTAAACTAAGTTTTAGTTAATGCGCTGGTTACATTTTTTATGGCGACTTAGTTGGAAACAAAAAGTATTGTTCGTACTGATTTTTTTGCTCTTAGGAGTTATGCGGGTGGTGATTGTATTAATTCCATTTCGTTATTACGTCAAAATTTTATTAAATCCAAAACCATCCCAAAATAAATTTACGTTGACAATCCAGAAATTTGGCTATGCGCGCGCAATTGGTCGCCTAACTATGCTTGCGGCAAAATTTACTCCGTGGGAGGCTAAATGTTTGGTGCAAGGCTTGACAGTTAGGTTTTTATTGCGGATGTGGCGCATTCCCAGTATCTTTTATATTGGAGTTGGGACAGATGAGACTCAGCTGTTTGTGGCACATGCGTGGATAAATTGTAATAATACTACAATTGTTGGTGGAGATGATAGTTTTAATCAGTTCAAAATTATTTCACAATTTGAAGATCTTTAATTTCCTCTCATTAAAATAGGCTTTCCTATGCATATCTGGTCATTTTTTTTGCGCTTATATCGTTTTAATCCTAAACAAATTTCTTTTAGTTGTCTAATGATGGTAATTCTAAGCTTTTTTGAAGGCGTTAGTATTATTGCCATTATTCCGATTTTGAGTTTAACTGGACTCTATCATAATGGCCCATCAGCAGCGATTGTGCGGTGGGTAAATGCAATTGGGTTGCGTGATCTCACATTGGGAAGTGCCTTAACGCTGTTTATTTTGCTAGTTGCGATGACGGCATATCTAAAGCGTAAGCAGGCGATTACCAATGCTACAATTCAGCAAAAATTTAGCACACATCTTAATCATGAGTTGTATCAGCTTCTAGCTGCGACTACTTGGCAATTTTGGCTAACTAAAACGCGCTCTGATATTAATCATGTCATCAATAATGAAATCCCGCGGGTTAGCATGGGGTGTTATTTTTTGTTTCAATTAATTACATCGTCTTTAATTTTAGTGATTTATTTTATATTATCGCTGTGTATTGCACCATTATTAACTATAATGATAATTGTCGGCGGTAGCTTATTATTTGTCTTCATGTTTTCGTCGGTGCGTAAATCGCGCAAAGCAGGTATGGCAATTTCACATTATAGTCGGCAGCAATTTTTTAATTTGAGTGAACACCTAAATGGTATTAAAGAAGTTAAAGCCTATGGCATGGAACAAGCGCAGCTTGATTATTTAATTGGTTTACGTCAAGAAATTGAAGCAGGGCAGTTAAAATTTACCGTTTTGCAAAGCAAGTTGGATATGAGTTATACCATCGTAGCTGCATTTTTCATTAGTGCAGTATTTTATGTTTCGATTGCTTGGTTACAGTTGCCGTTAGAGAGTTTGGCTCTAGTCGTGGTTATTTTTGCGCGCTTATGGCCACGTATTTCTGGTTTACAAAATTCATTGCATGCGGTTAATATTGCTTTGCCAGCATTTAACAGCATTCTTACATTGGAACAAGAGGCTAAAGCGCATGCGCAGATTATTGAGACGATGTCCAATGATACCGAGATATTATTAACTGATTCGTTAGAAAGCATTCAGTTTGAGAATATGAGCTTTGCATATACAGCTGACTCGGGTAGCGTTTTGAGCGAAGTTAATTTAACGATTAAAGCTGGGGAGTTTGTTGGTTGTATTGGTTCCTCGGGCAGTGGTAAAAGCACTTTTGCGGATTTGTTACTGGGGCTAAGTACCCCCTCAAGTGGTAAGATTTTGATTAATGGGCATGATTTACAACAGGTTAAAGCCCAGTATCAGCATTTGATTAGTTATGTCCCACAAGATATATTTTTATTTAATGCCAGTATTCGAGAGAATTTATTATGGGCAGTTCACGCCGCAAGTGAAGATGAGATTTGGGCGGTGTTGAAACTCGTTCAGCTTGAACAATTGGTGTTGAATTTACCTGAGCGCTTGGATAGTATGGTTGGTGATCGTGGGATTAGTTTATCTGGTGGTGAACGGCAGCGTTTGGTCTTGGCGCGTGCCTTGTTACGTAAGCCGCAATTACTCATTCTCGATGAGGCGACTAGTGCGCTGGATGAACAAAATGAACGTTTAGTTCAACAAGCCTTAGAGCAATTACACGGTAAATTAACTGTTTTTGTGATTGCACATCGTTTGGCAACATTAAATAACGCCGATAAAATTATCCAGCTGAAGTCTGGTAGCATCAAGTTAGTCAGAGAGTAATCTTTAGAGTTTGCGGGTAAATAAATATTTTAGCACCCAAAATGGATAAATTAGGTAATAGCCCCATGAACAGCCACGCGGTAGAGTTAAGTAGGGGAATATTTTATCAATTTTAAATAAATCCCCGATTAGCGCTTCAAATTTTTGTCCAGGTAGCGCTAAATCGATTAAGTAGGCGCGATAATAAAAAAACATTTTATTGAAAATGCCATGCCCTGCAGTTAATTCATAATCATTTAAAATAAATTTGTGTGCAACACGCGCTAAGCGTAATCCTGCCCGATTTGGTTGCGCTAAAATTTGTTCGCTTGCATTATCTTGATAGGCATAAATTTGGCGTAATAACCATAATGTTTGCCAGACAATTTTTTCGGCTTTGAGCTGAATTGCCAACGCATAGACTTTTTGAATCGAACATCGTTCAGATTTGAGATATAAATAAATATCGTGTAACCAACGTAGGCGAGTCCAAGCATGAATTGCCGCATGAAACATTAGATACAGCACATGGTATTCATCATTGAGCGTCATTAAGGCTTGATTTTGTACCCAGATGGTTTTATAAATGTTTACGGAATTAGCAAAAAATTTAGTCCCAAAATATTCTAAGCGAAAATGTAATTCAATTTCGACCTTACGCTTCGGGTGAAATAAACCAATATCATGGTTATGCGTAAAATAATACTTGCGCTTAAAACCAGTTAAATTAAAATTAGGTCGTTCAATGACATAGCCCTTAGCTTGTAGTATTTGCAATGTCTGTGCTAAGTTGTCGATATCTACAAGCATATCAATGTCTTTTGCTTGGCGCTTAGTTGCGCCACCATAGAGTAATTCAGCCAGTGGAATACCCTTAACAATTGAATAGGGTATCTTGACATCATCAATGGCGCGAGCAATACGAATTGATTCTGCAACCATAGATAATGAGGCTATATTGGAGCTCAAACTAAGCTGTTTTAATTGGGTAAGAAAAGGTGCAGGAATAAACTCAGTGACACCGCGCAAAGAGGCATAAGCTTGCTCAACTACACGATGGCGAATAATTAATTTAAGGAGATAATCCCAATCAATTCGATTGAGATTAGTCTGTAATGATGAAACTGGTAAATTATTGGTTAGAGCGCCTATGATGATTTTAAACTCGACGCTTAAATTAACAACAGTTGTTGGTTTTGTTTTCAAAGTTTTATTTGCCACGAGCTTAACCATAAAATATAATTAATTGACATTAAATATATAAGCTTGTGAATAACCACAGTTAAAGCCTGTTACACAATTTCGTGACCAATTTCCAGTGGTATCATAATAACCAATTCGTTCGCCAAACCATTTTGGGTTAGTCATGCAACTACCGCGAATTATGGTGTCATTATTAGTGGTAATAATGTAACGCAGGCTATGAGTGTTACTATATGCGTAAACACAACCATTGCCAGCCGAAGAGGTATAATTTGAACATAAGAATAAATTTGAGCTGCTCGTAGTGGTGTAGTTACCAATATTTAAAGTTGAGCTTCCATTCATTGGGTAACTGGCATTAACATTTGCACATGCCGCATCGGAATAATAATTAACCGTAATATTTTTTATCGGTAGTTCACTGCTGATTTTCATTGTCATTTGTGATTGTTCTAGATTATTGTTCGTTAATTCACGTTGTCCAACTGGAGCGCTATAGTAAAGTAGATCAACATAGTTTTGCAAAGTTGCATCAGGAGTAGGTGTCGGTGTCGGAGTAGGTGTGGGAGTAGGTGTGGGAGTAGGTGTGGGAGTAGGTGTCGGTGATATCACTGTTATAACTAAGGGTTGAATGGCTTGGTTAACCCCCGTGTTGCTAGAAACACTCCCTGTGACTTCAAATATTCCGTCGGTTGAATTATTCGCTGAGACAGTTATATTGCATGAACCATTTCCAGTTATAACACATGGTGTAGGTGTGGTTGTGACGGTTGGCGCAGAGCCATAACTTAATTGAGTTTTGTTGTCGGTTTTGGCGGAAGTTAATCTATTTGCCACGGAATAGGTAACGGTATAAACTGTCGCACTTTGACTTTCGGGGCTTTGAATCATAATTGTCGAGGTAATTGGTTTATTTATAGAAATAGCCTGTGGTGTTGTATTATAACTTGCTACAGCGCCATTAGATAAGATAGTACTGGTGTTATCTGGGTTTGGTGTTGGGGTGGGGCTAGGTGTTGGCGTTGGTGTAGTACTCGAGCTATTGCCACCACCGCCACCACCGCCACCGCAAGCTGTAATGATAAGGGCACATAAAGAAAGTGCAGCTAAATTATATTTTTTCATCATGTAGTGCTTTATAAAAAGATTGCAGTTGGTGTAGGTAGCATCGCTTTGATGTTCGAGAATGAGTTTTTGGTGATCTAATCGTGGAAAAATGCGCTGGTGTTAATCACCGGCGCATTTAACTGCTTGAAGTTATTGATTATTTGCCACCACGAACTGGCCAAGCAGAGAGGGGGGTATACATATCTCCGCTATCTCGTTGTTTCATCTTTATATTATCTCTGCCGCCATCAAAGAATACTGCCCAAGCACCTGGTAAATCCATAGTCTGCTGTGTATTCCCAGCAACCGATGATGACCAATACGCAGATGGCTGTAAATTAGCAAAACACGCACCACTACAAGCTGGGCTGCCCGAGCTACCAGTGCCGTACATTAACCAATTTGCAGGAATTGCAGCACCATAATTCAACATGCTTCTAAGCTCAACTACATTGGGCAGCCGCCAATCACTATAGCCACACAATTTTATTGGTGCACTATTCATATTGGCAACCGCAGTAATGGATTGTGACCAACTAAGCTTATTCAAAGTTGGGTCGGTACTCGTATAATTTGGTTGAGCTATCGGATCACCGCCAGCGGTTGCCAAAAAACCAATAATCCCATTTTTTGGCCACATTAGCCCTGTTAATTTATCAATCACGCAATTAGCAGAAGTTCCACTGCCAGCCACAAAACGTGGACTTGGCCATGCCACCCCATAACCTGAACCAGGCGCGCTTTCGATTACTGGTGCTGGAGCACTGGCAAATGCAGTTTGTGCTGTGAGGATTAAACTAAATAGCGTTCCGAGTTTTATAATTTTATTCATAACGTTGACCTTGTTTAAATAATTTATCTTTAATAAATATTGTTACTGTAAAGAGCTAACTCTCTGATAATTAGCCTATTATTTACCTTAAACTGGTGCTGCTATGTCTTAGCAACACCAGTTTAATTGTTTTAGTTATTGCACGATTTGCCGCACTGGCCATATAGCTGACTGAGTACTTTGCTGAGGTACTAATTCGGTAAAAGATGAATTAAAATCAGTCCGATAATGCAAATTACTATCGTTGGCTGAAGCGGTTGATGACCAATACATATTTCCAGGCACACTTTGGAAGCCTTGAGTAGTTAACCAGTCAGCTAGGCTACCTGTTAGACTATAATTAACTAAACTATTTAACGCATTTATTGTTGGTAAGCTCCAATCGGTGTATCCACAAATACCAGCCCCAACATTAACTTGATTTTCAATCACAAATACAGCGTTTTGCCAATTTGACCAAATTCCGCCATTAATGCTGTTTGGATTTCGCACCCACATTAAACCAGTTAGATTATCCGTAACACAATTTGCTTGGTCTCCAGTGCCAACTGTAAAGCGTGGATTTGGGGTAGTCGAGCCACTACTTACATAAGCCCAAGCAATCCCCGTGTAACTATAACCATCCATACCCGCAGTAGCTACTTCAGGCGCAGTTGGGGTTTGCCCAGTTTGTGGCAAATAAACGGTTGGGGTTAGTTGTGTATAAGCTAGTGGATTACCAGTTACAGGTACCGAGTTAGTGGCGCTGATATCTATTGTATAAGCCAAACTGAGACTATTGGCTAAGCTAGTATCCCAAGTGGTGACCACTGTGAAGGTGCAGCTGGTTGCTCCTGCGCTACTTAAAGCACAAGTCTCTGGATTAGACGTAATCACTCCTGTAGCAGGATTGGTAAATGCTGCACTTACGGTCGTAGCACCCATTCCACTAAAGCTTGCAGTGAATGTATATGCATTTCCCATCATAACCTCGCCAACTGGATCGGGCGTTGGTGTGATAGTTACTAATGGTTCTGGAGGGGTAATATTAGAACTGTATGGTTGCGAGTAGCCACACGCTCCAGTTACACAAGCGGTACTGCTAGTTGCGGATGCCCAATCTTCAAGACCCTCAGTTCCAATTGTCTCGCCGACTTGAGCGCTTGGGTTGTACATACACCCTGCAACTACTGGATATGAGCCGCCATTGCCATCATTAAGATTATAGGTATATTGCACCGAGCGCATGTTAGCGTTTGTCATATCGTCATATAATCCCCCACAATTGGCGCTTCCTGTTGACACATTCACATAGTTACTACATAAAGCATTATTTGATGCATTGGTACTGGTATAAGTTCCTGCGGCTGGAATAACGGGGTTCGCTTCACTACCATTTAAGGTATTAACGAAGACATTCGCACCAGTACAATTAACCCCAGCATAAAATTTGATATCAACTGAGTTTATGGTTAATCCACCTGGTGTAGAGAATGATTGTTGATTGGTTCCCGCTCCAGTTAGTTGTTTAGTGTCTTGTGGTGTATAGGCGAGTGAGTTAATGTAACTCTGTAACGGGCTAGTTGATGCTGTATTTGATGAAGCGGTGTTGCTACCACCATTACATGCGCTTAGGGTTAAAGCTGCGAGTAACGCCAGATATAATTTAAGCGGTTGCTTGTTTTGCATTGTTGATTCCTTAAAGTTAAGAGTAATATCCACCCAGCGTCTCAGCCATAACCTCGGTTGCGCTTTGGGTTAGTTCGTTAATTTGTAATTCAGTAATAAACGGAGCTTGGTAGATTAATTTTGGCTCTTTCGAGTTTTCTGCTGGCTGAGTTGTTGATTTATCTTGTGTTGTCATTGTTTAGACCTTTTAAAATTATTTATATACGCCGTTGAACCATCGTACGGTTGCATCGGCAAATGCCACGCCTGCGCCGCCGACTAAAACAAGCGCTAAAAAAAGTTTCTTCATGAATTGGTTTTTATTACAAACAGTAAATATTATAAGCGTAAATGACTAGTTTTGTCTATGGGCGAAATAGCCCACTAATAGATAGACCTCATGGTTTAATTACAAATTTTAAAATGTATATCAGTATCTAATAGGTGCATTGATAAAATATGCATGTCAATATTCATTGGAGGGGTGCTAAATTTTTACACCCCCAAAAGTGGAATATACTAGCAAAAATGTAGTATTTAGCAACAAAAACTCCAGCAATAATTCTGGAGTTTTGGAGAAGGTGACTGTTTTGAAGATTAAGGATGGAACTCTTCGCTGATGATTTTAGCTCGCAATCTCCGCTAGAGCACCATTCAAACTAGCTTTAACTCCTGAGTTCTAAGACAAAAAAAGGGTAGCATCTAATCATGCTACCCTTTTTAAGTGTGTCGAGCTTATTTTTTAGGTAATGCTTGTTCTAAGAGTTTCACATTATAGCCAACATTGGTAAATGATAAGCCACTTTCAGTAGATAGACCCCAGCTAATAAAGCGTCCTTGGTTATTTGGCAGGCTTAAACCGTGTGGCGCAGCTTGTGGAACGATCCAAGCAACAAAGGTATCGGTTTTATGATAATTACCGACGGCACTCTTTAAATTCCAGCCCGTACTTGGTAGCCAGTCACTTGGGAACGTTTTAGGGGTAGGTAAAATGGCCTGAGGATCAACAGGATCATTTAAGTCAGGCATCACTATTTTAATTGGTCGTGCCTTGCTATCATTCATTAAATCATAGGGGTCACGTTGTGATAACCATTGTGATGATTTATCCCACGCAAATTTTAAGCTATAGTGTTGCAGCCCTTTATCAATAGCGTCATAGGCAATATTCGGAACGCCAGTTATTTTTGGCCAGCGTAAGTCACATAGCTCAAATGTCGGTTGTCCCATTGAGTTAGGTTCATAAGTCATTTGTACCACATTATAGCCCTCAGCTTTGGCAGCATCATACATCCATTCATCGATGTCAGGGGCAGCTTCACCACCAAGATATTTATAGCGTGCAAGTTGTTGATCAAATTTACCTTCTTTGTGATCATTTACATAAACTTTAACGAGCATCAAATAAGCTTGCTGATATTTTTTAGCCTTAACTAATTGTGCTAATTTAGTATGATCGAGTTCTGTTGTATTGAATAATGCGACAGCGAGTGGCTCTGCACCATTTGGAATATGTAATTTATCGGCGGTGAATTTTAAATAATCAATTTTTTGGGCATAATCTGCTGCGGTTTTAGCATTGGCATAAATGGTTAATAATTGATCAAGTGGTAAATCGCTGCCAAAAATTTGGCGATGAACCATTTCAGTTGCGCCAAGCTTAGTGTAGTATTCTGCTAATTTATTGTGTTTAGCGTAGATTTTATATAAAACATCCACTTTGGTGTAACCGCTAATCGTTTTTCCACCAGTATAAAGATAGATGCCCGAACCATGCGCCCAATTCAGATATGCTCCATACGGGAAGCTCATCCACGCTAATGAAGAGATTTCGATATAGTCTTTATTTGAGCCTAAAATAACTTTATCCGAGTTAAAGCCTTCTTTGGCTTGTAATTGATCGTTGTTTAAATCGGTTCTGGCACGCGCTGCGGTATCAGGAAAAACAAATACACGATATTGTGGTACGACGCGCGCATCAAATAAGCCAGACTCAAAACCTGGCATTGGAATACGAAACCAGGTATTCATTTGATTAGCATAGAGATCACGCAATTGCGTATCTGACATGGTTTTAATCTCATTGGAGGTTGGATAAACTAATTCCAAATAAGATTTAATATATTGATCTGTCGTATCAGCGTGAGCTAGACCATAGCTGAGCCAACCATTGAGACCTAAAATAAGCCATTTTTTCATAAAAATCCTCGTTAAAAATAATTAAAATAAGTGACCAGTAAAATTAAATTATATTTAGTTAGTGAGTAAAACGATCGGTTAAGCGTGGATCATGTTTATATTTGAAAATTAAGCCAAAACTTAGCGCCATGAGTAGCGCAATTCCCGCACAAATTAGCCAAATAGTATGCCAGTTGGTGATGTCGTTAACCGTTTGATGGTCAATTAACCAGCCACTGCTGATACCACCAAAAAATGCGCCAACTCCATTGACCATCATCATAAACAGTCCTTGTGCACTCGCTCGAATGTGTTGTGGAGCATTCATTTCGACAAAGAGTGAACCCGATAAATTAAAGAAATCAAAGGCACAACCATAAACCAACATTGAAATAATTAAGTAAAATACGCCATCACCTGGATTACCGAGTGCAAATAGACCAAACCTAAGTACCCACGCGCACATGCTTAAAATCATGACTTTTTTGATGCCATAATTGCGCAGGAAAAATGGAATGGCTAAAATAAACACGGTTTCAGAAATATTTGAAAGTGAGAATAAGACACCAGGGTAGTTAACCGCAAAAGTTCCTGCGTAAAGTGGATTTTGGTCAAAACTATGTAAAAATGGATCGCTCCAAGTGTTGGACATTTGTAATGCCATACCGAGTAAAGCGGAAAAAATAAAAAAGATTGCCATTTGTGGTTGTTTAAATAGTGCCAAGGCATCAAGTCCAAAGCGCGAACTCCAACTTTTGTTAGTTAATTGTGGTTCTGGTGGACATTTAGGCAAACTAAAGGCATATAAGCCGAGTAAGAGTTGTGCTGCGGCGGCAATTTTAAATTGTAGTTGGCTTAATTCGAGATGAAGAAAACTTACTAACCACATGGCTAAAATGAAGCCGACGGTTCCCCAGACACGAATTTTGGGAAATTGTTTAACGTTATCTAGTTTATTACGTTCTAAGACGCTATAAGCGATGGTGTAGCCAAGCGGGATAGTAGGCATATAGCACATCGAATTTAAAAACATCAGCCAAAAAACCTGCTGATGATCGGTGGTTTGCGAGACCCCGAATAAAGTTAGGGCGCCACCGAGATGGAGCAGTGCATACACGCGTTCTTTATTAATCCATTTATCGGCAATAACTCCAACTAGCGCAGGCATAAATAAGGACACAATCCCCATCGCGCCGTAGATTGCGCCAATTTCTGCACCTTTAAGGTGTAAGACATTAAAGGCATACGCTCCAAAGGTGATTAACCATGCCCCCCAGAGAAAAAATTGCAAAAATTGCATAATTTTAAAGCGTAGTTGAAGTGACATGGTCTGTTCCTTTAGAGCGAATTAATTTATTTTACATCTTCCGTTAATATTTGTTGTAAGCGCGCAAAAAACTCTTCATGTTGCGTATTGGCTGCCAACGGCTCAACTTTACTGGCTTCAGTTAAGAAGTATTGCAAGTCGCGCCCCATTTCACGTCCACGGCGGGTGTGCATATCCAGTACGTGATCTTCAATAATTGGACGGCGTCCACGAGCAAATTCTTCGCGTAACACATTAAGCATTAAATCACTTGAGCGATCTTTATTGCAGGCACACAAATAGCGTACGGCTTGTACCATAAATAATGCGCGATCAAAACTACCATAAGCAAATTCACGGCGAATTTGTTCTAAGTTACGCACAATTAACGGTGCATTAACATCACCAAAACTAATATCTTCAACGCTAATTACCATTAAGCGTTTCCACATATAATCTTCTAATTGTTCGGCGGTTAAATACATTTCATAGGCGATGGCGAGGGCATTTTCTACATTACTGCGCCGAATGCTTTTTTGTAAGCCTGAAATTATCTCGTCTGCTGCAAAACCGTGTTTAGTAGTGGTACTTTGCCATGCGTCATAATAAGTTGTCATGATGATCCTTTGTTGAAAACAGGTGCGTTAATGCACTTGGGAAAAAGTAAATTTATGTTGTCATACTGCTTGTGTTGGAGTTGTCATCTTAATGAGGCACGCAGTTGCTATGAAAATTAAACACATGGTTAATAATGTTATTGCATGATTTTACAACAAAATTGTAGTGTTGTGTATTGAAATTTGCTTAGATGGTGCGGATAAGTGCGAAATACAAAATGGTGGATTATAAACAATTGTTCTGCGGTGTGCAAATAATTTTTGGTTTATGATTTTATGCTATAACCATGAATGAATTAAAGTATTTTTAAGAGCTATAAGATATTTCAGTAATTATTTGTCTAAATGATATAAATTGTTGCGGAAGTGATTATCCGCAACAAAAACTAAGTATAATAACTTAAATACTGATTTGCCAAATTAGAATGGAAGTTTGAATCCACCTGGTAAACCGCCACCAAATGGCATGCCTGCGGTTGCGCTACCCATTTTAGCTTGTGATTGTTCTTCAACTTTGCGATTGGCATCATTTACCGCCGCCGCAATTAAATCTTCAAGCATTTCTTTATCATCCATGACCGCATCATCAATTGAAACTTTTTTAATATCATGTTTACCAGTCATGAGGACTTTCACCATACCAGCGCCTGATACGCCTTCAATTTCTAATTTGGCAACTTCTTCTTGTGCGCGTTCCATGTTTTTTTGCATTTCTTGGGCTTTTTTCATTAAGCCGGCCAATTGACCTTTATCAAACATTGTGCTTCCTTTGTAATTAAAATATAGAGTTAAAGTGGTTTGATTGAATTAGGCAGTATTTTAGCAGAAAAATTATTAATTAAATCCTGAATTATCGGATCTGCTTGAATTGATTGTTCGGCTAACTGTTGCGCTTGGGCAATTTGGTTGATTTCTAATTGCTTTAAGCTACCACTGCCATTGGTCTCAATGAAGTTAAAACTTAGATCAAAATGCTGTTGATAGCGTTCAAAAAGCATTCGTTCAAGGGCATCGACGCAGGCTTCGGTAACTAGTTCACGGTAGATATCGTTGATTTCGAGACTAATTTCATCTGTATTGAGCGAATTTAATTGTGAGGCATTATTTAAAACAATGGCTAAATTAACTTCAATTTTATCTAAGGCAATCCCCTGCACAAACTCCAGCCAGTTTCCATTAAATTGTTTGTGTTGCCGAGCTTCCGCGTTTGGTGGTGTATTCTGCGGCTCTAGCACTGGTGCAGCAACTAAATCGATAGCTGGATTATCTTTGAGCGCTTCCGTTTCAAGTAATGAGTTTGCTTCAGGCTCACTCAGCTTTAGATTGTCTGATGGCGTGATTAGAATTGAATCAGCCGCAGCTTCTTCTTCCCATGGTGGAGTTTCGGTGGTTTCTGCGACCTGAGTCTTATTGACCTTGGTGTCATAGATTGGTTTTTGCGTGCTTGGTGTACTCGTGGTTACAACCGTGGCAATAATTTCGCTGGTATGCGTTGCCTGTGGCTGAGCTGTTGGTGTAATTAATTCACCACTAATTTGAGTAGTGCAATTATTGGCCTGAATTAAAATTTGCTTGTGCTCTTGTGAACCAATGCTAAACGCAACCATGCGTAATAAGCTCATGGTGAAAATTGGATATTTGTCGTTAACCTTACGTAGTTGCTCTAAGCCTAGGTTACTAATTTCAAAATAAAGTTGGCAATCTTGTAACGAAATTAAGCTGGCTAGTTGACGGAGCTCTGGGCTTAAATTAGCTTGCGGACTTAATTGAGCTAGTCCAATTTGAAATAAGTTATGATTAATTTGTTCAAGGATATTTTCAAAATTAGCACCCTCGCTATTTAAACGTTGGCAAATCTTAACTAATTCTGGGCTATTTGAGCTTTGAATCGCTTGTAGCAATGCAATAATTGAACCATTGTCACTAATCCCGAGCATCTGTTGGCTAATTGATAAAGTAATTGTACCATTGGCAAAGGCAATTGCTTGATCGGTCAACGAGAGCGCATCGCGCATACTACCACTCGCGGCAGTTGCAATAACTTCAAGCGCCTCAGCTTCAAATCCAACTGCTTCGCTAGTTAGAACTTTGGCTAAATAGGTTTCAATTTCAGGGGCTGCTAAATTACGTAATTTTAACTGTAAACAGCGTGACAAAATTGTAATTGGAACTTTGTGTGGATCGGTAGTTGCTAAAATAAACACCACATGTGCTGGTGGTTCTTCAAGAGTTTTGAGCATGGCATTGAATGCGGACTTGGAGAGCATATGCACTTCATCGATGATATAGATTTTGTATTTGCCACTGCTAGGGGTATATTGCGAATTTTCGAGAACTTCCCGAATATTATCAACCCCAGTATTCGATGCGGCATCAATTTCAATGACATCCACGAAGCGCCCAATATCAATTTGACGGCAATTATCGCAGATTCCACATGGTTCATTGGCTTCAGGATTTAGGCAGTTTAGCGCCTTGGCAATAATTCGTGCAATGGTGGTTTTACCCACGCCGCGTGTTCCAGTTAACAGATACGCATGGTGTAAACGACCGCTTGAGATAATATTTTGTAAAATTTTAACGGTGTTGTCTTGCCCAACTAAATCGACAAATTTTTTAGGACGCCATTTTCTAGCCAGTACCAGATGATTCATGTGGTGAATTCTTTTATAATATTATTAGGTTATTGTAACTTGTTGTAGCTGGGATTTTAGCATGAATTAAAGCCAAGTTTAGGGCTTAATGGGGTTAACCTTGTTAATGAATCATATTTTAGTTATGAATGGTAATGCCTGTATGGTGTACTAGGTTGATGAGACTCGTTGGTTAAATAGAAGATGAAATCTACAAAAATAGGCGGCATGGTATTCCAACTGCTCGATCCTAAAATGAATAGACGTTATACCAAATTGTTTATATACAGTATTTGATTTAAACTGCTATAATGTTAACTGTGTAAGGTAGCCAGGCTTTATTGCTTCGTGTGGCACATTGGCTTAAACTACATTTATACTTTATGCTGATATCTTGTAACTACTAGCATAAATTTCAGTCCAGTATTTCTAAGCGATCTGAGTATTGATAATAGCGTTAAAAAAGAGGGAAAACATGAAAACACAACATAGAATAAAGATTCTAGCGGCATCACTAGCGGCTGGAAGTAGCTTATTACTAGCTGGCTGTAATGGCGGTAGTAACAGCTCAACTGGCGGCGGTCAAAATTTAACTGGCGCACCGATTGCAGCAACCACAACACCAACCTTATTTAGTAGCAATAACTGTCTAACTGGTGTGGTGAAATTCAATGGTAATTCGCAGTGGTATTTAAGCGGTAGCATTGATTTAACGAATAGTTGTGCCAGTGATCAAAGTTTAAGCGGTCAAACGATTAGCTTAACCTCACAAGATAGTGCAGGTAAAGCTGTTGCTATCGGCACTTTGAATAATTGGCAAATTAACAGTACCGCATACAAATTAACTTTTAGTGCTGGTAATGCCAATCAACAAATTGGTTTAGTTACAGCAGACAATAACAATCCAATTATTAAAGCTAATCAAACTATTTCATTTAGTGGTGGCTTAAATCTAGCTGGTGCAGCCTTTAATTCAACGTTAGCAACGAGTAGTTTTGCAATTAATGGCGCGAGTCCAACCCCAACCCCGACACCTACGCCAACTCCTACACCGACCCCAAGTCCAACTATCACGCCTACTCCAACACCATCTCCAAGCCCAACACCAACGCCTGGACAATACAAAATTTATCCAGATGGACGTGGTAGTTATATAGCTGGTAGCCAAGTTCAAGGTAGTGATGGCAAAATTTATCAATGTTTATCGACAACCGTAGCGCCATGGTGTAACAGCACCTCAGAATGGGCTTATGCTCCAGGTAGCGGTAGCGCATGGTCGAGTGCTTGGTCTTTGGTTTCAAATCCAACACCTACGCCAACCCCAACTCCTACACCCACAACTGGCTCATTGAGTGTGGTGGTTAATACTAGCAATGCAGGTTGTACTGGTACAAGTATTTGTAACGGTTTAACTGTTAATGTAACAACTAGCACAGGTTCAAACGTAGCTAGCTTTGTAGTACCAACCGCATCATTAGGTGGTAGTTATACGCAAGAGATTACTGGTTTAACTGGTGGTTCAAAATACACCGTGGCTGGCACTAGTATTAATAGCACTACTGTTACGTACACACCATCGGCAACGCCAACGATTGTAAGTGGTTCAGTGACACCTGTTACAATTAAGTATGACAAAACATCACCTGTAATTACTACAGGTAAAGCAACCATTAGCTTGGCAAATGTAGTTACTACTTACACTGGTGATTTACAAGTACAAATCTTAAATACTAAAGCCGCGAATGCCGTAGTAAATAGTTATACCATTAAACAAGGTGCTTCATTTGCAACTGGTGATTTACCAGTTACAGATAGCACCCATGCGTATGTAGTCAAAATGACTACAGGTATTGCTGATCCATTGCAAGGTTCTTACTATATTGAAAGCGGTTTACCAGCTTTGGCAATTACAGCGGGAAACACAACTAGCTTGGCAATTCCAATGAAAGCTTCAACTATAGTAAAAAATAATGTAACAGTTACCATCAGCGGTTTAAGTACTGGTGATACTGCAAGTACTACATTTAGCGATGCTGCTAATAAATATAGCTATGTTAATGCAACAGCTAAAGCTAACGGTAGCACGGTGTATAAGGTTGAAAGTAGTTTAAATTTTGGTGTTGCAGTCAATGCAGCGGCAAATAATTATGAAGTCAACCCTATTACTAGCACTGGTGTAATTACAGCGGCTAAAACAATCAGCGCTGGGTTTAAGGTTCAAGTGACACCAACCCCGACACCTACACCAACTCCAAGTGCGGGTAAGGTAGTTACGGTTTATTTGTTGATTGATACACCTGCTCAATTGAAGCAATATACCGATGATTTAGCCCGCGTTTCTAAAGTTAATTTTAATCGGGTAATTTTCTCTTTTGTTAAGCCAACCTTAAATAATTATGTTAGTGGTAGTTTAGCAAATACTGGAATTATGGATTATTTTAATGCTGGTGATGGGCAAGGTGTGGCAGCGTTTAATCAATTAAAACAAGCCGTAGCCTTATCTAAAGCTAAAAATATTCAAGCCTTCTTGTCAGTTGGTGGTTGGAATTATAGCTGTAACTTCGCGGTTTATGGTACGAGTTGTGGTGATGCAGAAACGCCAACCAATGGCATTCACTATGATTGGTTCCCAGATCCAAGTGATAGTTCACAAGCTGCGTTAGCAAAAACTTCATATGATAACGTGATTAAATTGACCAACGATTTAGGTATGCAAGGTATTGATTTGGATGCCGAAGAATTTTGGCACGCCGATAAATATGCGGTGTCGTGGAAACCAGGTTCAACTGGCGAATGGTCAACTGATATCGCTAAGGGTATCAATGCTGCTGGTGGTCCAACCTATGCCAATTTAGTTCAATATGGTGGTGGTGCAACTACGTCCTCTGGTCCAGCAATTATGCCTAAAACCGTGGATAAAATGGCAGCAATTATGCATGCGTTAGAAGATAATCCAAATGCTAAAGATTTGATGTTCTCAACGGCAGCTCCGCCAGTTGGTGCGCGTCCAATTACGGGCTTTGTGTATGGTGATAACGCTGCGGATATCTACACTAAAGGTGGCGTGTGGTGGTTAGGAAATCTTAAAGGTTTATGGTATAACTTAACCGATAAAGATAAAGCTATCGTAGATCGTTTTGATAGTATTGGTCTAATGACTTATGATCTGTGTGGTGATAATGCGACGACTTGTGCACCTTATGGTGGTGGTCCATTAGACTTACCTGGTCAAGTTGGGGCGTATATGAAAGATTATACCAATTGGTTAAAATCGAGTGCGCCAAGTGTAGCCTCATTGAGCGTTGATCCAAATGGTAAGGTTGCCTTTTTGCCAGCTAAATATAACATTAGCTCAAAAATACAATTTGGTTTTGAAGTTAATCAACCAGCCTATCCGCGCAATGCGAGTGGTCAATTGCAGTTAACTGATGCGTTAGTTAATACGATTACTGCTCAGCAAAAAGATAGCGGTGGGGTAATTATTTGGCAAATGTATTCTAAACAAAATACAGCGGCGAATGGTACAACTAGCAAATACACCATGAATCAAAGTTGTAAAACATTCTTAGCCAGTGATACTCGTTACGATTGTAGTGCTGATTTCCCATCAGCTGCAAAATAATTATAATTTGATTTTGTTACGCCCTCGCTAAATGCGGGGGCTTTTTCTAGAGTTTTTAAAAGTTTAGTTTAGATTGTGCTAAAATATGCCCAATTAATCTTTGTCAAATGGTATAAATTTATGTCTAAAACGCCGCAGCCGACACATAAAGTCATTAAGTTTTTTCTAGTAGTTTTTATTTTGTTCAGTTTCTATTTAGGTTATGAGGTGTTTTTCCCACATAGTATCCCCAATCAACGCGCGCAATTAATTATTGCTAAAGGTGATTCATTACAAAAAACCGCACGTAAACTCAGTAATGCTCAAATCATATCTAATCCACGTCTGTTTGTTATTTTAGCGCGTTTGATGGGTAAAGATACGCGAATTACGGCTGGGATGTATATTCTAACTAAACCAATGTCATTGATGGATTTAGTTAATCGCTTAAGTAACGGTAAGCCAGATGAAATTAGCCTAACTATTTTGGAGGGCTGGAATTTTAGACAACTGCGCAATTACTTATCGTCAGAATCACAAATTACGCATTTAACGGAATCAATGACTGAATCGCAAATTCGTGAACGGTTAAAAATAAGCGCTCCGAGCATGGAGGGGTTAATTTATCCTTCGACTTATTTTGTGGCGCCGAATCAAAGTGATTTGGAGTTTATGCAAAATGGTTATAAATTATTGCAAGCTAAATTAGCCAAAACTTGGCAAACTAAAAATGAACGTATTGCGTATAAAAACTCCTATGAATTATTAATTTTGGCGAGTTTAATTCAAAAAGAAACTAACGATAGCGCAGATATGACCCAAATTTCAACGGTGTTTAATAATCGGTTACGGATTAAAATGCGCTTGCAGGATGACCCTGCGGTATTTTATGGGCTGGGTAATCGCCCAACTATTACTCGTACCGATTTTGCTATTGATACGCCCTACAATACCTATTTACATAGTGGCTTACCGCCAACTCCAATTTGCATGCCATCCCAAGTGGCGCTGGATGCTGCGGCTCAACCAGGCATTGAATCTAATTTACTTTACTTTGTGGCAATTGGTAAAGGTAAAACTAAGTTTTCGAGTAGCTTTAATGAACATTCGGAAGCGGTTAATAAATATTTAAAAAAACCTACTAAGTAGCCGTGATTGGTTTTTTTAGATGGTGTTTATTGGTGAGCCAAGTTTAGTTACATTTATTTTATAGTGGTGGAGATATCTATGCAGCGTGGGTTATTTATTTCGGTTGAGGGAATTGATGGGGCAGGTAAATCTACGCATGTCGAGTTTATTCGTCAATATTTACATGATAAAGGCATCGAGGTAATTGTTACTCGTGAACCAGGTGGGACGGTGGTTGGTGAGAAAATTCGTGAGCTTTTATTAACTAGCGAACATATGCATCATAATACCGAGTTGTTACTTTATTTTGCATCACGGCAGGAAATAATTCGGCAGGTAATTCTGCCTAATTTGGAAGCTGGTGTGTGTGTAATTGCCGATCGTTTTGTCGATGCGTCGATTGCGTATCAAGGTGGTGGGCGTCAACTGGGCGTGGATAAAATTAAATTAGTTTATTCATTGCTTGAGCCAACCCTGATCACTGATGCAACCTTTTTGTTTGATGTTCCGCTGAGCTTGGCGATGGATCGCTTAAGTCGTGGCCGTGAGTTAGACCGTATTGAGTTAGAGTCGCAAGAGTTTTTTACCCGCGTGCAAAACACTTATCATCAATTAGCAGCAGCGGAGCCTGAACGGATAAAAACCGTCATGACCAATCAACCACTCCATAAAACCCGCGAGGTATTGGCTCGCTATTTAGATGAACTCTTGGCGAAGAGGATGAACTAAGGATGTTATATCCATGGCAAGAGAGCGATTATTCTGCGTTGGCGGAAAGCTTTAGCAAACGTCAATTTAGTGCCTTATTGGTGTCTGCAGGGATTAACTCTGGGCAAAATCAATTGGTGCAGCAGTTGGTGCAATTTATGCTGTGCAATCAACCTAATCAGCTACACGCTTGTGGGGTGTGCAATGCGTGTATTTTACTGCGCGAAAATAATCATCCCGATTATTTTGTCTTGTGTGGTGATGAAAATGAAGAACGCAAAGTTACGCAAATTAAGGTGGAACAAATTCGTAGCTTAATCACCTTTGCCAATCGCTCGCAACATATTTCTACTCATGAAGTGATCGTGTTACCGCGGATGAGTGAACTGAATTTAAATAGCGCCAATGCGTTATTGAAGATATTGGAAGAGCCTCCCTCGAATTGTATTTTTATTTTACAAGCGGATAATTTGAATCAAGTTTTACCGACGATTAAGAGCCGTTGTTTTAAATATCAACTGAGTTTACCCAGTTGGCAGCAGGCGTTGGAGCTCGTAGCAATTAAAACCAATGCGGAATTTTGGCTGCGCTATTTTAATGGTGAGCCATTTTTTGAAGTGCCCTTAAGCGATAAACAACTCGAGCAATTTCAAGCCAGCTTGCTGAAGCCAAGTATTGAGAACATTTTTGCGTTGAGTAAAGATCTAGATCCTAAAAAGCTTGGTATGAAGGTTTTAGTCGAGTTTTTATTAAAATGGTTAGGCGATTTGGCGGCATTAAAACAAGCGGCAAATTTAACTTATTTTGCAGAGCAAGCCAGCGCATTGCAACATTTGATGCCACGCTTAAATTTAGCCAAATTATTTAATTTACAGGAAGATTTAGTTTTTCTGAGCCAATGGCATGCCCATCCTTTGAATCATAAACTTCAATTTGAAAATATTTTATTTAAGTACCAACAACTCTATGTCTAAATCACTCTTTAAACATCTGCATCACATTGCAATCATTGCTTCAGATTATCAACGTTCGAAGCATTTTTATAATCAAATTTTGGGCTTTCCAATTATTCATGAGGCTTATCGTGAAGCGCGCGCTTCGTATAAATTAGATTTACGCGTTGATGAATATAGCCAGATTGAATTATTCTCTTTTCCACATCCGCCAGCGCGTCCCTCAACACCTGAAGCGTGTGGTTTACGCCATCTAGCTTTTGCCGTTGAGGGTGTTGATGAGGTGGTAGGTTATTTGGAGGGTGCAGGCATTGAATGTGAGCCAATTCGGATCGATGAATTTACTGGGCGACGCTTTACGTTTTTTAAAGATCCCGATGGATTACCACTCGAAATTTATGAGACTAACTCCGCGCTATGATTTGATTTTAGTGGATATTTCACGGTCGATGCAGGGCTGACATAGAGTTTAAATTACAAGCTAATTAATAAAGAAACAGAATGGCAAAAGATAAAAGCGTGTATGAATGTAGCGAATGTGGTGATAAACATTCGAAATGGCAGGGTAAATGTAATAGTTGTGGTTCGTGGAATAGCTTAATTGAGGTGGTTGAAGTTAGCGCACCAAAAGCTGGTGTAAATAATCGTTTTAATGCCTTAAATCAACAATCACAAGTGGTTAACCTTGATCAGATTTCGGCACAAGATGTTAGTCGTGAAGTCACGGGAATTGGTGAACTGGATCGGGTGTTAGGCGGTGGATTTGCGCAAGGTTCGGTGATTTTATTAGGCGGTGATCCTGGGATCGGTAAATCGACATTGTTGTTGCAAACTTTGGCATTAATTGCGCCTAAAAATAAAGTTCTCTATGTTACCGGTGAAGAATCGGTACAGCAAATTGCGTTACGCGCGAAACGGCTTGAAATTCAAAGCCATCCCAATTTACGCTTAATGTCCGAAATTCGGATTGAAGCGATTATTCCACAGGTTGATCTGGAAAAACCCGATGTGCTGGTAATTGATTCAATTCAAACCGCATATTCGGATTTATTGCAATCGGCGCCAGGTTCGGTCGCGCAAGTCCGTGAATGTTCCAGTGTTTTGACCCGCTTGGCTAAAAATCGCCAAATTGTGGTAATTTTGGTCGGGCATGTTACCAAAGATGGAGCGATTGCTGGGCCACGAGTGTTGGAACATATTGTGGATACGGTGTTGTATTTTGAGGGCGAACAGCATTCTAATTTCCGCATGTTGCGTTCGGTAAAAAATCGCTTTGGTGCGGTAAATGAATTAGGCATTTTTGCGATGACCGATAAGGGATTGCGCGAAATTACCAATCCGTCGGCATTGTTTTTATCCTCTTATCGTGCCAAAACTCCGGGGAGTTGTATTTTAATTAGTGAAGAGGGTACCCGCCCAATTTTGGTTGAAATTCAAGCACTAGTGGATCAATCGCATTTGATGCCTGCCAAACGCTTAGCGGTGGGAATGGACGGTTATCGTTTGTCATTATTGATTGCAATCATGCAGCGCCATTTGGGAATCCAGCTTTATGATCAAGATATTTTCTTGAACATCGTTGGTGGAGTCAAAGTTGCCGAGCCTGCCTTGGATTTGGCTGCGGTGTTAGCAATAATTTCATCGTTTAAAAATCGTCCGCTTGCCGAAAAACTAGCAGTCTGTGGCGAAATTGGTCTGTCAGGTGAAATTCGCACCATTCAAAAAGGGCAAGATCGCATCAAAGAAGCAGCCAAATTGGGCTTTACCAAAATTATTGTGCCCAAAGCCAATGCGCCAAAAGATAAAATCCCTGGAGTTGAGGTGATAGCGGTGGAGAGTTTAGAGCAAGTTATTCAATATTGTTTTGGTTGATGGACAGTAAACGCTGCAGGTGGTGGGTTGGTTAATTAATTAATCGTCGATGATGAGTACTTGGAATGTTTCTTATTTTTTGCCACACATTCTGCTCGTCGAGATATATTTTGTTGAGATAATTATTTGTAATCATTGTGTCATTTGCGAGATATTCAGTTATAATATGGCATGTTTATAGCCATTTCTAAATATCAATTAAATTGATGTTTAGGCGAATTTGTAGAATGTTAAGTTAATTAAATAAACTCTTTTGAGGTAGAATAAAATGAAAAAAATCTTTGTAACTGGTAATGTTGGTCGTGATCCAGAATCGCGTTATGCACCAAGTGGTGAATCTTTTGTAACTTTTTCGTTAGCTGTGACAACTGGTCCTAAAAATAATCAAAAAACTGATTGGTTGGAAATTAGTTGTAATGGTAAAACCGCCGAAGTGGTACAAACTTATGTGCGTAAAGGAACTAAATTATTAGTTGAAGGTACGCCAAGTGCGAATGCTTACATGAATAAAGAAGGCAAACCTGTTGCGACGCTACGGGTAAGTGCTAATAATATTGAATTTATTGGTAGCAAAGAACGCAGTGAAGAAGCTGGTGCACCTGATCATGGTGGCTATGACGACGCTCCTGCATATGATACTCCAGCAGCTAAAGCGCCACAATCAGCATTTAATGCACCTGGTCCATCACTGCAATCAGATGATGTACCATTTTAAAGTTAGCTAGAGAACCTAACAGGTTTAATCAGTGAGCTTGATGAGGACAGTTTTATACAGCTGTCCTTTTTTACAATCCAATTAGTTGATTGGACGAATTTTCGGTGCACGCTGGAAGAGCATGATTGTCATCATTATTAAAGCGGTGAGTGTAGTAAAATTATGGGTTATTTGTCTAAGGTTGAGTGCTTCGCGGCATTAGTCCAATTAATTCTGGAATAGAGATTAGTTAGTTGGTTGCGACATATTTTTAATTGAGTTTTGTGGTTTGTTTGTTAGAGGTGTGGCAGGTGAAAGTAGTAATTAAAGTTGGCAGTCAAGCAATTTTATCGGCAGCTGGTGAGCCATTGATCGCGGTGATGGAAAATATTATTGATCAAATTATTGAATTGCAGATTGCGGGGCATCAGGTTATTTTAGTTAGTTCGGGTGCGGTAGCTCTTGGGCGGGGCATTGCACGACGGATCAATGGGCGGGAATATGCCAATTCGGTAGCCGATAAACAGTTATTAGCCAGCCTTGGGCAACCGCAGCTTATGGCACACTATAGTCAAATTTGTGAAAAACGCGGCTATTTAGTTGCGCAGTTACTATTGACTAAATATGATTTTCAAACCAAACGGAGTTATACCAATATACTGCGCTTATTACAAAAAGCTTTATCGCAAAGCCATGTCCTAACCATCATTAATGAAAATGATAGTGTTGCGGTCGATGAATTAATGTTTACCGATAATGATGAACTCTCGGGAATTATTGCCGCACAAGTTGGGGCGGATAAATTGTTGCTTTTAACCAGTATCACTGGTGTTTATGACAGAAATCCTGCTGAAGCTGGGGCTAAATTAATTGAAGAAGTGCGCTTGAGTGATGAATTACCTGAACTGTCAGGTAAAACTTCATTTGGACGCGGTGGTATGAGTAGTAAATTAAATACCGCGCGTAAAATGGCAAGCGTTGGGGTAATGACGCATATTGCGAGCATTGATGAATTAGACGTAATTCGGCGCTTGGTTTTAGCGGAAGATAAAATTGGTACTAAAGTGATTCCCGAACATAAACAAGCCGCGCGCAAGAAATATTTAGCGTTTACCCAAGGTGAAGTGCATGCCCAAATTACTGCTAATTGGGGTTTAGTTAAGGTTTTGGCACAGAATGAAAGTTCAACCAGCATTTTGCCAATTGGTGTGGAAGCCTTTAAGGGAAATTTTAAACGCGGCGATTTACTGGAAATTTTGAATCCAGCTGGAACTAAAATTGGCGTGGGCGTTGCGCGCTATAATTCACAAAAATTGAGTGAATATATCGGCGGTAAAAATCACCCAGAATTAATTCATTATGATTATTTACACCTTGAATATGACGCACTTATGGAAGGTCAACCACAATGAGTCCAATAATTCAACAACTTACACAATTAAAAACTAATAGTCGCGAATTAAGTCGCTTAAGTGATGAGCTGCGTCAATTGGTATTGCTTGACTTGGCTCGGCGTTTGGAATCATGTGAGGCGAGTATTTTGGCGGCAAATCAACTCGATTTAGCTCAAATGAGCCTTAGTGATCCTAAATATGATCGCCTACAATTAAGTGCCGAACGTATTCGCGGCATGGCACAAGATTTACGCCAAGTAGCTGGCTTAACTTCGCCGCTTGGGCGTATTCTCGAACAACGTGATTTAGCCAATGGTTTAAATTTACAAAAAGTTGCCGTTCCTTTGGGCGTGGTTGCGGTAATTTATGAAGCTCGTCCAAATGTTACGATCGATGTGTTTAGCCTGTGTTTTAAAGCAGGAAATGCGGTGGTGCTAAAAGGTGGTAGCGATGCGTGGCATTCTAATCAAAAATTAGTTGAACTAATTCATGCCAGCTTAATTGCGTACGATTTAAAGCCTGATTTAGTGTATTTAATGCCACCCGAACGCGCGGCAGTCTATGAATTATTAAATGCGGTGGGTTTGGTTGATGTCTGTATTCCACGTGGTAGTCAAGAGTTGATTAAATTTGTGCGTGAGAATGCCAAAATTCCTGTGATTGAAACTGGGGCGGGAATTGTGCATACGTATTTTGATGTGAGTGGCGATGTAGTTAGCGCGGCTAAAATTATTCAGAATGCCAAAACGCGACGGGTTAGCGTGTGTAATGCGTTGGATTGTTTATTGGTACATGTCGAGCGCTTGGCTGATCTTGCTCAATTAGTTGCACCACTGGCAGATTCTCAAGTGCTTATTTATGCTGATGCAGCGAGTTATGCGGTGCTGGCTGGCGTTTATCCGTCAGAATTATTACAGCTTGCCACGGCTGAGTCGTTTGGTTGTGAGTTTTTAGATTATAAACTCGCACTAAAAGTAGTTGCTAATGTAACTGAAGCGATTAAACATATTCAATATTATAGCTCAGGGCACAGTGAGGCAATTTTAGCCAATGACGCGGTGACAATTGAAGAGTTTATTAACCAAATTGATGTGGCGGTGGTTTATGTCAACGCCTCAACTGCATTTACCGATGGTGGTGAATTTGGCATGGGCGCTGAGATTGGCATTAGCACGCAAAAACTGCATGCGCGCGGACCAATGGCATTGCCAGAACTAACCAGTTATAAATGGATCGTGCGTGGTAGTGGACAGATTCGTTAGCTAGCGTCAATTAACCAGCGCGTAATTATGATAATATAAAACAAATTAATGAATGAGTAGCTTAATTTAAGCAGATTGGAACTAACATGTTGAAAAAACCTTTAAATAATTTTAGTGTATTAAATCAAGAACTTAGTGCGTATTTATACGCGGGCTATGACCTACATTTTATTCATGGCTGGTTTGGTGCGTATTTATCGGCACCCAGCGATAGCGAAGAAGATTTGCTAATCCCAACTTATTTGATTTTGGATGAAACTAAAATTGCCGATGAAGAGAAATTTACTAAATTGGTGGATAAATTAGTTAAAGTTTATAGTGAATTAGCCGATGCGATTTTTGAAAATAATAAATTAATTCGTCCACTCATTGATTTTGCTAAACCGAATGGCTTTGATCCATTAACCTTTAGCCCTGAGCAACAACGTAATTTACTAGTTTGGTTGTATGGCTATTTAACTGGTTATTTAGCCATTGGTGGTGATATTACCGAATATGCTAGTGATGAAAACCTTCTGGAAGAGCGCTTTTTCCCTGGTTTATTTACGCTGTGCATCGCCTTTTTTAAATTGAGCCAACAGGTTGATTTAAGTTTCATGTCTGCCGAAGTTGCGGCGGATTTTGCTGAGTTACACGCCGATTTAAAAACCATGTGGGAAAGCGAAGACGGTGAGGGTGACGTTGATGAATTGATTAATGACGCAATTGAAGAGCTCGACATGGCGGATGTAATTGGTGCCTTGAATGATGTTTTTTATGTGGTTCGCGTGAGTGATGAAGCGCGTTTTGTGGCGCAACAAAATAGTGCCAATCCATTATTAGGCAAATTAACTAGTCGGAATTAATTATTCGTTGCGATTGGAGTGAGACATGGCGCGCGATACGAGCTTTAAAGATTATATTTTAGGCGATGTTTTAGCTTTTTTAGGCAATTTACGGGCTAAAGCCATGTTTGGTGGTTATGGCATTTATTGGCATGAGAGTTTTGTGGCATTAATTGCCGCTGGTGAATTATTTACCAAGGCTAATCCAGAACTCAAAGCCAAGTATTGCGCGCTCGGTTGCCATCCGTTTAGTTATGCCAAGAAAGATGGTAGTCTTGCCGAAATGAATTACATGAGTGTGCCTGAAGAGGTTATGGAAGATCAAGAGTTGCTACGTGAGCGTTTTAGCGAGTCGCTCGATTTGGCGCTGCAGCAAATTAAGCCAGTTGCTCGTAATAATAAACTGTAGAAATTGGGTTAAAGCCAAGTAGTGTACATTACGCAACAATTAACCTATTGGCTGTTAAATTTTAATTGGATGGGAAATGATTTAGGTGCAATCAACCACAAAAACCAAACAAATTACCTTGCTCTATGGACTGCTCGGGTTTAATATTTTGCCCAATGCACCTTTTTCGGGTGAATCGCGTGAGCATTTACTTAATCGTGGTTCATCTCAGCAAACCCACATAAGCGCAAGTAGTGTGTTAACGGCTCATCCAGCGGCGACAACGGCAGCCTGTGCCACGCTTGCAAAAGGGGTTTGCACCGCGGTCACCATTGATAAAGCCGCAAAAAAAGCGCTGAGTGAATCCGAGTCCAGCACTGCAAAGGCGGTAATTAAATCTAATTCAGCCTCTGAATCTAAAGTAATTGAAAATAAGTAAAAAGAGAACATTATGCAACAAATTATAGTAATCGGTGGTGGTTTGTCGGGTTTGGCAACCGCCTATCAAATTCAACAGCAAGCTCAAGTGCAAAATCTAGCGGTGAATGTTAAAGTGCTTGAAAAAGAAGCGCGTTTTGGTGGTAAAGCCTGGAGTCGTCATGAGAACGGCTATTTATGCGAATGGGGGCCAAATGGTTTTTTGACTAATAAGCCGCAAACGTTGGAATTATGTCAAAGCCTAGGCATTACCGCGCAATTATTACCCAGCAACGATAATGCGCGCAAACGTTTTGTTTTTTCTCAGGGCAAATTGCATAAGTTACCGCATAATCAAATCGAATTTTTGACTAATAGTCTAATTTCATTTAAAGGTAAGTTGCGCATTGCCGCAGAATTTTTTGTACCACAACGCCACGCTAGTAGTGATGAAACTTTGGCAGATTTTACCCGGCGGCGTTTGGGGGCTGAAGCGTTAAATAAATTAATTGCGCCAATGGCAGGTGGGATTTTTGCCGGTGATCCTGAACAAATGTCGTTGCAAGCCTGTTTTCCGCGGATTTATCAATTAGAACAGGAATATGGTGGTCTCTTAAAAGCAATGCTGCGCTTAACTCGTCAACATCACCGCGATAAAAAAGCGGGTAAAGTTGTAGCCAGTCCAGCAGGTCCTGGTGGAGTCTTGACCTCATTTAATGGCGGAATTGAAGAGTTAATTTGTGCCTTGAGTGATGCAATTGGACGCGCGAATTTAATTCAAACCGCAGCGGTTAGCCAGATTTCACAGTTACAAAATGGACAGTGGCAAGTCGTGGCTGGAGATGAAGTGTATTCTGCTGATAAAATAGTTTGTGCGACACCAGCTTTTGCAAGTGCGGCGATGTTGCAGGATTTAGATGCTGATTTAGCTAATTCGTTGCAAAAGATTAAATATGCTCCTTTGCTCGTTGTGTGTCTTGGTTATGCGCAAACGCAAATTGAGGCGGATTTAAATGGCTTTGGCTATTTATTTGCTCGTGGTGAAGATGAAGCGTTGCTGGGAACTTTATGGGATTCAAGTATTTTTGCGGCACGCGCGCCAGAGGGTAAAATTTTATTACGGAGTATGCTTGGTGGAGCCAGTCATCCGCAAGTGATGAATTTAGATGATCAGCAAATTCAGCAATTAGTGCAAAAAAGTTTAACCACAACGCTGGGAATTAAAGCCACGCCAGAATTGGTTCAAATTTATCGTCATGTTCAAGCAATCCCCGCCTATGGTCTTGGTCACAAAGATTTAGTTGCTAAAATTATGATGCAAGCCAGTCAATATAGTGGTTTATTTATTACTGGTAATGCTTATACTGGAGTTGGTATCAATGATTGTGTTGCGGCGGCAGTGGCAACGGCGAAACAAGTTTTGGCTTGATGATTTGCTTGTGCTCTAGTCGGTTTGTACCGCTTTACTGTTATGTAAAATTTGATTCGCTAGCGGTTGTATTATGTGCAAACAAATCATTACAATTACGACCGCACTCAAAGTATAGAGCACGCGATATTTAACTTCAAGAATGGATTGAGTATTTTGTAAACCAATTAGCAACGAGATTGACACCGTCAGAAATAAAGTAAATGATCCATAGTGACGGCTAATTGCGACTATTGATAAATAAAGCATTGGTGCAATGATTAGTGCCAAAATTAGCTTGTCGTGAATTAACCAACAAAATCCAAACGCAAGACTACCGCCAATAAGTGTGCCAACGATGCGTTGCAATGAACGTTGAATGGTTAGTTGATGATCGTTTTTAATTAACAAAAAAGCCGTCATCGGCAGCCAGTACCCATGATCTAATTGGTAATAAACTGCAATGTAATTACAAATTAAGACACTGACTAATAACCCACTGCTAAACAGTAAATTTTTACGATCCAGCAAAAACCAATTTTGGTTTTGAATAAATGGGATATTCTCATTTAAATTTAACATTTTTTGCCGTACTAAAACGCGAATCATGCCACCCAAAACAATTATACCCCCGCCAATAAAATAACAGAAGGCGTAAACTGGTGCCATTTTGAGCGTGGCATGTACTCCAGTTCCCAAAATATAGCCATCAAAAATATAGAAAAATAATCCTGCAATTAATCCATGACGACCATTGGCTAAACCAACCAGTGGCAGTAAGAGTAAAATAGCTAAACTACTTAAAATTAAGCTATTACCAGTCCAGCTCCCCAAGCCAAAAGCTAACCCTGAGCACAGTGCACAAACTAAACCATAACGTAAACGTTGGATTGAATTGTGGCTACGGTAGGTAATTGCGAGCATCATTGCATTGAGTAAGAGTCCTGTGATAATTACAATTATTTCGTTGGCAGGGTTAAATAAGGCGTAAATAATCGCTAAGCCACCGCCAACTAATCCAGTTTGCAGCGCAATCAAATTAATTTGGCTATGATTATCGAGATAGTGTTGAAAAACTGATTTAAAGGCAGGTACTTGCATAATTGATGATCTTTGTTAATGTCCATAAATTTTGACGATAATTATTCCCGTCAAAATAAGCATGAAACCCAGTGCCGAGAGTAGATTTAGCTGAATTTCGCCAAACAGAATAAATGCAAATAACACGGTGAAAATAGGGTAACACGATTCAATAATTGCCGCCAATGCGGCGTTGCTTGAGCTGATACTTTTAAAAATAAATACACTAGCAACTATGTAAATTAGGCTGCTGGCGACAATTAAGCTTAAGTGTTGTGGCTTGGCTAATTTTGCCATGAATGTACCAAAGTTGCCTTTCCATAGGAAATAGCCTCCAAAGATAATGAATACAATCAGTGACTCAAAAAAGATTAATTCTACCGCTGTAAAATGTTTGAGCGTTACTTGATTAATGGTGTAACCAAGTCCCCATAAGACCGCTGCAGCGAGTGCGAACCAAAACCATGACATAATAAATCCCTTAGCTAGTATGGTGTAGTTATCTGAATTAAATTGAAATTATATTGATTAGACTGATGGCTAATTTTGGCTTGCGATGCCGAAATTATGCCACTTTATGTATTCTCAAGTGTCGATTTTTGCATTTTAGCATAAATTAAAGCCATGTCTTAAACAATTGCTGAGTGTGGGTGGATTATTCAATATGTTAGAATGGAGGGTGAATTTATTTAAAGTGAAGCAATTAATGAGACAATTGAAGTTATCGTTTATCGAACAAATTTTACAACAGTTAAATGAAGCCCAGCGGGTGCAGTTTAATTTTTTCTATCGCCAGAACCGTAAAAATCTTGGGGTCGCTTATCTGTGGCTAATTTTCTTCGGCGTGTTTGGTATCCATAAATTTTATTTACACAAACGTAGTGCTTGGTTATATTTGTTGTTTTGCTGGACGATGATTCCAGCGCTATTGGCGCTGCTGGACTTGTTTTTATTACCGTTCCAACTGCGTAAATATAATATGAATTTGGCGGCATCATTGGCGGAATTTATTCGTGAATTGGAAAGTAATCCGCATAGCTTGATTTTAATTGATGATAAATTACGTGCTAAGCGCGTGGCTGTAGTTGAGTGGTTCGCAGCGTTGGCGGTAGTCTTTTTGATTATTTTACCGAGTATTGCCTATTTGAATATGCGTTTAAACGCTCAACATTTAGAAATTCATTACAAAACCAATCACTTTGATGGTAGTCAATCCGATAGTTCTTTGGTGCTTTAATTATGTTAAATGTAAAATTACCAACCAAAATTCATCCGCAAAAAAATCATCTAGCTAAACTACCGCTTGGTGGCGATGCTTTATTTGTTGCCGAATTAGTTAAAAAGCAGGCACAACCATTTCTTTTTATCGTTAATGATGGTTATCAATTGCAGCGTTTGGCAAGTGAAATTAGTGTTTTTGCGCCAGAACTACGCATTGCAATTTTCCCCGATTATGAAGTGTTACCCTATGAGCGCCAGTCGCCATATAATGAGCTAATTGCCGAGCGCTTGCGAACTTTGTGGCAAGTCCAGCATAAACAAATTGATTTACTCCTGGTGCAAGCTACGACCTTACAAATGTTGCTGCCTCCACAAGAATATTTTACCCAGCGGGTGTTATTAGTTAAACTTGGCGATAAATTGGATAGCGAGCAACTCCGCGTTCAATTATCCGCCTCAGGTTATCAATGCGTTCAACAAGTTTATGAAGCGGGTGAATTTGCGATTCGCGGGTCAATTATAGATATTCTGCCAATGGGTTCAAAGCAAGCGATTCGGATTGACTTATTTGATGATGAAGTTGAAACGATTCATGTCTTTGATAGTAAAACCCAATTAATTATTAATCCATTAGACTCAGTTGAGATTTTACCCTCGCGTGAGTATCCGCATGATCCACAAAGTGTGCGTCAAATGGCAGCGCAGTTTTGTGCAATGTTTCCTAAAGAACAGAGTTCTAATTTAGCCAAAGATTTGAAAAACAATATTTTACCCGCTGGGGTTGAATTTTACTTGCCGCTTTTTTTCGCCCAATGTGCGACCTTATTTGATTATCTTGATGATACTTGGCAAGTGGCGTATGGTGATGAATTACTTGGACAATTAAATCTTAATTGGCAAGAGATTACTAAACGTTACGATTATTATAATTACCAATTTCCATGTTTGCGCCCAAGCGAGTTATTTTTAAGTACCGATGAGGTTTTTGCCAAACTTAAGGCACATCAATGCTGGGAAATTGCGCAAACTGGTGAATTCTATCCACAATTTAGTCAATTACCCGATGCAGCGGTTATGCATAATGCGCCGCAGCCATTTGCCAAATTACTCGCTTTAAGCAAGCAATTTAAAATTATCCTCTGTGTTGAGAGCTTAGGACGCTTGGAAATCTTGCGCCAAACCTTGCTGCTGCAACAATTAAAAGCTAGCCAAATTAGTAATTTTACGCAACTCAATGCCGATAAAATTGTTTTGTTGCAAGCCGAGTTGTATCAAGGCTTTGCGTACGCTAAATATTTATTTATTACCGAGGCAGATTTATATCCGCGTGGAAAAATTACTCAGCGCCGTAAGCGTAAAGGTCAATCGGCAACTCAAGTTGATAATGATTTCATGGTTCGTGACCTGGCTGAAATTAAAGTTGGCGATTTTGTGGTGCACATTAATCACGGCGTTGGACGTTATAGCGGTTTAAGCTTGCAAACCATCGGTGAGATGGAGTATGAAATGATTGAGTTGGAATATCAAAATAATTCAAAATTATATATTCCCGTGCAAAATTTACACTTAATTAGTCGCTATTCGCATTTGGAAGGGGCGAATGTTGAGTTAACTAACCTTGGCACCAAGCAGTGGGATAAGATTAAAGCCAAAGCTGAACAAAAGGTTAACGATATTGCGGCCGAGTTATTGGAGTTATACGCCCAGCGTGAGATTCAACAAGGAAATTCGATTCCATTGCCCGCTGAATATCCTGAGTTTGCGCAAAGTTTTGGCTATGAACCAACGCAGGATCAGCAAAATAGTTTTGATGCGTTAATTAGTGATTTAAATAGTGCAAAGCCAATGGATCGCTTAGTCTGTGGTGATGTTGGCTTTGGTAAAACCGAAGTTGCGATGCGCGCCGCGTTTGTGGTCGCGATGAATGGTTATCAAGTCGCAATTTTAGCCCCAACCACGTTACTGACGGAACAACTTTATCAAAATTTAGTTAATCGTTTTGCGGGATTTGCGTTAAATATTGCCGAAGTCTCACGTTTTCGTTCTAAGAAAGAAATTAACCAAACTTTAATGTTACTGAGTGAGGGTAAGGTTGATATTATTGTTGGCACTCATCGCTTAATTCAGGATGATATTAAATTTGCTAAGTTGGGCTTAGTTATTATTGATGAAGAGCATCGTTTTGGAGTCAAACAAAAAGAGAAGCTTAAAAAAATGCGCCAGAATGTTGATGTCTTAACCATGACGGCGACCCCGATTCCACGGACTTTATCAATGGCATTGGATGGTCTGCGTGATTTTTCGATTATCGCCACAGCACCATCGCGACGCTTAGCGGTAAATACCTTGATTGTTGCTGATGATAATGCGATTATTCAAGAAGCCATTTTGCGTGAAATTCGCCGTGGTGGACAAGTGTTTTTCTTGTATAACGATGTAGCGTCAATTGAACATATGTATAATCGGCTTACTGAATTAATTCCAGAGCTACGGATTGCGATTGCGCATGGTCAAATGCCGGAACACGAACTAGAGCAAACAATTAAAGATTTTGTGCATCAACGCTATAATTTATTACTATGTTCAACGATTATCGAAACTGGAATTGATATTCCAAATGCGAATACGATTTTAATTTATCGGGCGGATAAATTTGGTCTGGCACAACTCCATCAATTACGTGGTCGCGTCGGGCGCTCGCATCATCAAGCTTACTGTTACTTGTTAGTGCCTGAGCGCACCACCAAGGATGCGGAAAAACGCTTGGATGCAATTATGGCAACCAGTGAATTGGGAGCCGGGTTTAATCTTGCTATTCATGATTTGGAAATTCGTGGAGCTGGTGAGATTTTGGGTGATAATCAAGCGGGTAATATCAAAGAAGTTGGTTTGACGTTATATAGTGAAATGCTTAAAAAAGCCATTAAAAAGCTCAAAGCTGGTGAAAAAATCGGCGATATGTTTGCAGCTAGCGAAACTTATTGTGATGTAAATTTAAATGTCACGGCGATTTTACCGATTGATTATTGCCCGAATATTCATGAACGTTTGATTTATTATAAACGCTTAGCTAAAGCTGAAAATACTGAGCAGTTAGACTTAGTTTATCAAGACATCATTGATAATTATGGTTTGCCACCTGAGGCGGTGCGCACATTAATTGCGTTGCACCAGTTGCGTATTACCGCGTGTAAATTTGGTATTCAAAAATTGGATGTGAGTAATGCCACGCTTAATCTGCTGTTTATTGATAAACCACCCGTTGAACCATTGCAAATTGTGTTGTTGATGCAGCAGCTCAAAACCTGTAAGTACGATGGTAAAAATAAATTAATCTGGCAGGTCAAATCAGTCAATTTAGCCGCAAAACTCTATAATGCAGAATTTATTTTAAATCAGCTAGAGCAGTGCGTAAGATGATATTTAGCGATGAATTAATAAATTGTTCAGTTAATAATCAACTGTTCTCTTTGGCTAGTGACAGTCGGTGATTTTATATTCTTAGCGATTTAAATACTCGTTAGTGTGAATCTAGAACGTATTAGTTATTGAGTAGTTACTAACTACCTGAACAATTATTCGGTAAATAGCGTTTAGCTAAATTAGAGCTACATTCCCATTGTGTAGATTTACCGTCAAATGTTCCAAGAAACTTAATGTAGGGGTTAGTTAATAGAATATCCTTGCCATCTTCTAAGTCAGGAATAATCTGTGTGTTAATGTAGGCAAAAATGGTCACTTGGCTGTTTTCGACTTCTTTATGTGCAACTACGCTACTAATATACGTTCCTTGAATTTCAAATGGTTGTGGCAAGCCAAACGAAGTGTTTTCTAATTCCACACTTAGTGGATAACCAGCATTTTTAACTGCAAATTCATTTAAGGTGTTTTGAATAGGGTGTACCAATAAAAAAGCTTCGGCAACTTTGCTTCGGGTTAGAAAGGCACTATAGGCTGTTTTAATTGCATAACCTAGACCGAATAGAATAACGAGTGCAATTAAAATAGTTGCTTGTTTGGAGTGGGATTTGGGCTTTGATTTTTGATTAGTTACGGTCATTTTATTTGTTTTTCTCGGGGTTTATTCTTAATAACTCCTGAATTCTATCATAATAGCCAATCGCATTGCAGAGTTTAATGCTGAGCTCGAAACTGAATAATTTAACCCAAGGAAATATAGTTGAAATTAATCTCCAAGCTGTGTTACAATTATGCCATACCACTTACCTGTTGCAAATATTATATGTCGAAAAGGCTCTGAAATTCAACTTTCAGGTATTTGTAATAAAATCAAAAAATTTAGGAAATAATATATGAAAACTTTTTCAGCAAAAGCTCATGAAGTAAATCACGAGTGGTTTGTTGTAGATGCTAAAGACCAAGTATTAGGTCGTTTAGCGGCTCGAATTGCACACGTACTTCGTGGAAAACACAAAGCTATTTACACCCCACACGTAGATACTGGTGATTTTATCGTTGTTACTAATGCAGACAAATTAGTTGTTACTGGTAAAAAAACTTTAGACAAGATTTATTACCGTCATACTGGCTACCCTGGTGGTATCTACTCACGCACATTCAACCAAATGTTGGAAAAAGCTCCCGAGAAAATTTTAATCCATGCTGTAAAAGGTATGTTGCCTAAAGGTCCTTTAGGTTATGCAATGATTAAAAAATTAAAAGTGTATGCTGGTGAAGAACATCCTCATACTGCTCAACAACCTAAACAATTAGAGATATTAATAGGGGCTTAATAAATGGTTGGAAATTATAATTACGGTACAGGTCGTCGTAAAAGTTCAGTAGCTCGCGTGTTTATCACTAAAGGTGCTGGTCAAATTATTGTGAACGATAAAGCTTATGATGAGTATTTTGCTCGTCCAACTAGCTGCATGGTAGTACGTCAACCTTTAGCGTTGGTTGATCATTTATCTACTTTTGATATTCGTATTAACGTTCACGGTGGTGGTGAGTCTGGTCAAGCTGGTGCGATTCGTCACGGAATTACTCGTGCATTAATCGAATACAATCCTGATTTGAAATCAGCATTGTCTCAAGCAGGCTTTGTTACTCGCGATTCACGTGAAGTTGAACGTAAAAAATGCGGTTTGCGTAAAGCTCGTCGCGCTAAACAATTCTCTAAACGTTAATCGTTTACTGAAAAGTTTTCAAAACCCTGTGCCATTTGGTACGGGGTTTTTTATATCATGGTTTTAGTTCAGAGTTTATTTTAATTTTAAAATATAGTGCGCTGATTTGTGTTAGAATAATGCTTATCAAAGTCAGATTTGTCTCTCCAGCTTGCGCGGCTTTGATTTATGCTTTATGGCTAAAGGGAGAAATCACACATTATAACCAGCGTTGTTGTATCTCTTATTTTCCTCTTAGCGTATATTCAATACAATAAATTTAATTTATTTAGCATATGTAGTTAGTAAATTTGGTATATTTATATTCAAGTAATTTTATCATACTGAAGTAAATAGTCTATGCCTACGTGTTGAAACGTACTGGTTTTATAGCTTGGTTTTCAATTAATTTGCGTGGGCCTACTGAATTAGTTTCTATAGATAGAGTAATTCGAATTATAGTTAAGTTTTATAAGGAATGAATAATGTCAGAATTTTTATTTACCTCAGAGTCAGTTTCTGAAGGTCATCCTGATAAGGTAGCCGATCAAATCTCCGATGCGATTTTAGATGCGGTATTTGCTCAAGATAAATATTCACGGGTGGCTGCCGAAACTCTAGTGAATACGGGGTTAGTAGTGTTAGCCGGCGAAATTACCACTCAAGCGAATGTTAATTATCAAAAAGTTGTTCGCGACATGATTCGTGAAATTGGTTATACCAAAAATGAATATGGTTTTGCTGCAGATAGCTGCGCAATTTTAGTTAATTATGATCAGCAGTCACCAGACATTGCTCAGGGCGTTAATGAAGGCCAGGGTTTGGATTTGGATATGGGAGCAGGTGATCAAGGTCTAATGTTTGGCTATGCTTGTGATGAAACTCCGACCTTAATGCCTTTGCCAATTTATTATTCACATCGTTTGATGGAAAAACAAGCCCAAGTACGTAAATCTGGACAACTAGCTTGGTTGCGTCCTGATGCTAAGGCTCAGTTAACTGTGCGTTATGATAGTGAAACTGGGAAAGCGCTCTCTTTTGATACCGTTGTGTTATCAACGCAGCATGATCCTGATTTAAGTCATAAGCAAATTGAAGAGGCTGTGATAGAAGAAATCATTAAGCCAACTTTGCCAAGTCATATGTTAACTAAAGCCACTAAATATTTAATCAATCCAACTGGGCAATTTATCATTGGTGGACCAATGGGGGATTGTGGATTAACTGGGCGTAAAATTATTGTGGATACTTACGGTGGTGCAGCACCACATGGTGGTGGTGCTTTTTCGGGTAAAGATCCATCTAAGGTTGATCGTTCGGCAGCATATGCGGCTCGCTATGTAGCGAAAAATATTGTTGCAGCAGGCTTAGCTCGTCAATGCCAAGTTCAAATTGCATATGCAATTGGTGTAGCAAAACCAGTTGGGATTAATATTAACACTTTTGGTAGTGGCAAAATAGATGATCGTAAAATTGAACAGTTGGTTATGAACCACTTTGATTTGCGTCCTAAAGGAATTATTCAAGAACTAGATCTACTGCGTCCGATTTATCGTAAAACTGCGGCCTATGGTCATTTTGGGCGTGAAGAGGCTGAATTTAGTTGGGAGCAAACCAATAAAGCTGAATTATTAGCGAGTTTTCTCTAGTCTATCAATAGATTGGAATGGCAAGCCTTGAAGTTTTAAACTGTACTGAATAGAGTATTTGTTTTAACCTCAGCGTTAATTATAGTTAATGGCAAATACTCATATTTTGTTTAGTATGGTGTGCTAGAGAACTTAATAGAAAATCTTTGAGGTTGCAATTTAAAGGTGCTAAAAATGTCTGAAGCAATGAGATTAATTTTACGTGATCATGCCATGTTTATTTTGGTCGTTTCGTCGCTGATATCAATAATATCAGGTATGTTTATCACTAGGTTTAATGCTAAGAAAGATAAAGAGTCTCAAGTTCATTATGCAAAACAAGAGTTTTATGTTAATTTTGTTATCCACCAAATACAAATTTTTGTATCTTACCATAAAAAAGATGCTAAATTAACACAAGATATGGTTGACGAAGCCGAGCGCTTGCATGCGGAGTTTCTAATTAAGGGTGATATTAATTTAATTGATGAACTCATCACCCTACGAGAGTTGGCAAATACTGAGTCAAGTTCTAATGAACTTCTAATTCATGCAGTTAGAGTAATTAATCGGCTGCGTAAATTATCAAGAAATAACCCGATAACTATTGAACAATATAAGAAATTTATGACTTTATCTTTTAATTTACCAGATTATATTTATACCAACATTGAGTCGCCGCGCAAAGGTGATACTAAAATGAAAAGATGGATTAAGTCGATCTGCTCTAATGCTCAGCGGCTCTAAATTGGATTATGAACCATACTTATAATACACCTATACATCAATGATCATTTTATATGGAGTTACGCTAGCTTAGGATCGTTACATTTGAATACTTACTAAAGATTCATTTGTATTTTTAGTGCCCCACTCATGTAGAGCTTAAAACTCTATAAATCTAGTTATTTTTTTACTAACTAACTTTGCTTCCTGTGTTTAAAGATTAATACTAGATTTGTTGCAGGGCCATTGCTAAAGTTTTTAACAATAAGTGATAATGTTATTCTTATTAAATTTAGTCATTTAACGATGAGGCTGGAAAATAAACTGTTCCACCCCAGTTGGCTTGTAAATCAAAACCATTTTTATAAAGCTGGTAAACTGCAATTTTTGGATTAAATGAAATTTGTCCACCTAAAATACCTAAAGTAGCTGAGGCACCGATATCACCCCCACCACCTTTAGCACCAATAAATTGACTCAAGGCCATTTTGTTTTTGAATACAAAAACTAGATACATTGATTCGTAACCAAGACCTGGTCCAGTTCCACTTCTTGCTGTATCCATATAAATAGTTTTGTGATTTGTATTATCAAAAATTACGCCTTTCCCATAAGCTGCCACGTAAAACAACAAATTGAAAGTTTTTACCTCAAAAACCCCAAATGCATATGCTGATTCAAATTTAGGGCGTAATGTTGCATTATTTGAGTACATTGTTTCTAAGCTTAGTTTAGCTATTTCTAAGTACTCACGTCGAGTTTTAACTATATTAGGGTCCAAATTAGTCACTAACCTTTTATGGGCATTTAAAAAAGCTGATTGGATATTATTCTGCTGTAAATTTTTAAGATTATACTCCGATGTTTTTAAACCGATTGAATCAGACAAAGAGCTAAGATTTAACTCGGCTGTAGTAGGACTCATTCTGGCAGGAATTATAGCCTTTAAATTTGCATTTAATAATGGATAATACGCTAAATTACTATTTTGATAATTAATTGTCAAGCCCGAACTAAAAATGCACCACTTTTAGTCAAATTAGAAACAAATTCCCCGACGTAAAAGTGCACCATTTAAATCCACGTTTCTTACATTTTAGCAGGGATGATTCCTGCCTTCATTTT